>Ga0105238_10000380_pt1 | contig 47546 bp, 81 predicted proteins | sample KBSC34metaG_FD_81526 | JGI IMG/M metagenome (GOLD analysis project Ga0105238, IMG submission 81526) | Corn rhizosphere microbial communities from Kellogg Biological Station, Michigan, USA - KBS C3-4 metaG | ecosystem: Host-associated > Plants > Roots > Rhizosphere > Soil | place: Michigan, USA...
TCACTTTCCACGCGCTACAGCATGGCCCACTCACGCCGTCTAGGTTCCACCAATCCAACCCCGCGCACTCATTACCACAGAGCACGCAAATGGGCTTCGCGGGCCAATTGATGGCTCGCAACGCTTCCAGGGTTTCGGGGCCGCAAAGTTTCACGGTATCGCTCGCCCAGTACTCCCAACTCCCAAGAGGAAGCGTTGGTTTGCCCTGGACCCAGCGGACTAGTTGAGCGATGGCAGTCGATTGTGTGCCGCCCCACGGATACCGCCATGTCGGATGGAAATCACTTCCGCGTGTTACCCAGCGCTTCCGGACCAATGCGGGCTTATGCGCCGAGGTCCAGCAGACCACGACATGGCCGGTCGAATCCAGTTCCAAGACAACGCCGCGAAACGTGAATGTCGGCAGTACGGAATTAGCCTGCACTAAACGCTGCTCTTTACTCACGACTTCCCTCCCCCGGTCCCACTTTAAAATGGCGTGACGCTCACGGCGAACGCCACGCCTATCCATTACGCTGTCGCCAATCTCCGCGCTGATCGTTGCGTCCGTCGCGCGAACAATTCCCCCAGCGCCTCATCGTCCGTTCGGTCGCGTCGGAACTTGCGCCACTCGCTTGCGATGGCCTTACTAACCCGCAACACGATACTCACGAGCCCCGGATTGCCGCCGCGATGCGCGATCAGTCCGCGCTTTTCCATCGCCTGACGGAACTCCGCAATCGGTTTTGTTTCCGCTTCCAGCAACAACCACGCTACCTTGCGCTGCGTTGCGTGCTTCGATACGCGCGCGATCAGCGTCAGGTTTGCGCTGGGGATGCGCCGCGCTTGCGCTATTTCCAGCTTCGGCAAGGCCCGCGCAATCATCAGGTCGTTAGATACCGTCGCGCGGCTCAAGCCAAACTTGTCAGCAATCGCCAAGCGGTATTCCTCGAACGTTTCGTGTTCCGGCTTGAACAACTCCCGATCCTGCACTAGCGCCATAAGGTGCCCCAATAAGAGCCCTAGGCGCTTGCCAATGGCTTCGTGGTTTTTTATGACTCCGCAGACTCGGTTTACTTCGCGCATCACTTCGGCTCGCGTCGATTCCGGCCCTACGTGTATCTCTAGCTTGACTGCTTGGAATCTGATCGAGTCGGTTACCTCAATGATCTCTCTTTCATGCGTGCTCATATTCTACTCCTTGTTTCTTGTGTCCAAAATTTGGACAATCCTCGTTACTCTCAGTTGGTACGCTATCATTGTTGCCGATAAAATGTCAATAAAAAGTCTTGCAATTTGCAATGACCACGTTTACACTTGTGGTTGTATATGGCAAAAACAAAGCCGACGCCTCCGATAAAAATTGATGAACGCTTGGCATTTCGCGGTACTTCATACTTGCGCCAATTGAGTTCAGATGCACTCCGTGAACTGAAGGGTGTAGTAGTTATCCAGGATGGGGCAGACGCCGAACGCCTTGCCGTGATCCTTCCGTATTCGCAGTACCTTGAACTTCAAGAGGCCGCTGGATTATGACTCCCGAACTGGCCACTTGCATCCAGCGCACCGAAGAGCAGGCCCTCATCCACGCCGTAGTGGTCTGCGGCTCCCGCGACATCCCCACGCTGCGAGCCTACCTAGCGTTGTGCGAGCGTGACCACGGCCATCGTAGCGGAGATGTGGCGCAAGGAATCATAGCGAAGGCGCGACGACTACTCCAGCAAGCTGAAGAAGTTGAGGATTTGCGCGCGATCCTCGGGCGTGCACTCATCGAGATTGGAGCGCGTCAATGACTCCCCCCCAACCCAACGGACCCCCGCAGCACATCCAGATCGAAATGGCGCGGCGAGAGTTAAAAGCGCTCAAGCAACAGCAGGCCATCGCAGAGCAGGGCATCGCGGCGCTGTCTGGAGTCGCGGCGGAACTCTCCACGGTCGATCAGAACGCGATTACGCCAGTCCAGCGGGCCATGCTCGCGGCGTTGGTGGCGTTAGTATCGATCAAACTGCTGGAACTGCAAACGGGGCTTGAAAACCTCAATGTGCGCATCCCTGAGTTAGAGAATGCTTTGCGGGTTGCGGATTCCGGCATCGCCTTGCCGGGTGGGATGAGGATCAAGAATTGATGTGGACGACCGAAACACTGGCGGGCGTTCGGACGTACTGACCACGCTTGCGCTACTGGCGTTGTGCGCGTGGCTGGAAATAGTTGAGTTTTGCAAACGGAGGATTCATGGCATTCTACGACATAACAGCGGAACAGGTTAGGACGTTTGAGTTCCGCATCGAAGCGAACAACCAAGCGGAAGCGGAGCGACTTGGCCGCGAACTGATGCGCTGTTACGAACCCGAAACGGATGATGTGACGGTCCAGGCGCGGGCGATGGTGGGTGTATGAGTACCGGGCCGTGGGAATACAACGCTGGGCCAAACGGCAAGCACCTTATCGTAGGGCCATCCGGTTCGGACTCTATTCAATACCACGTCGTCGCTGAAGCCTTCGCTAAAGACGATGCGATACTCATGGCCGCTTCGCTCGCCCTCCTTGGCGCTGTCCGATTCACTAAGGACTTTCTTTCGCGGCTGGAGAACGGCACAGGCGCGGACGATCCACTAACGCAACTGCGGATGAAGTTTCACAAGCCGCTACATGACGCGCTAGACGCTGCGCTCACTAAGGCGGAAGCTGTATGACGCCCAACCACGGAACTGCCATCGAAGTACAGGCGCAAACGAAACTGCTAGACGTGCTCCGCAAGTACGAAGGCCCGATTAAGGCGCTAATCGGTCGCACGCTCGACCCAGTACGCTTCTCGCAATTGGCCGTGAGTGCGATCAAAAGCAATCCGAACCTTGCCGGATGCTCGCCTTCGTCGTTCATGAACTCGGTTCTACTGGCGATGCAAATGGGCGTGGAGATCCGGCGCGACAGTGCCTATCTCATCCCTTTTGGGAAACAGTGCCAACTTCTACTCGACTACAAAGCTAAAATCTCACTCGCAAGACGTGGCGGCAAGGTTGGCGGAATTCAAGCCGTCTCTATTCGCGAGCATGACGAGTTTGAATCGTACTACGACGAGCGCGGCTTTCACGTTCACCATCGACCGTCACCGAAAGGCCAAGTAAGATCGGCGGAAGAACGCGGCGCGCTGATCGGCGTTTATGCTTTTGCGGAATTGATCGGCGGCGGGATGCAATGGCGCGAGCCGATGAGCATGGATGAACTGGAGCGCATCCGTAAGCGTTCTCGCGCGGGCGCTGCATCCGTCACGCTGGAAGAGATTCGCGAAGCGGGCCGCTTGACACAGGACGGCTCTCAGCAAGTTTGGCAGACGTGGAAGTTTAATGATCCGCGCCGAACCCCCTGGATTACAGACCACGAAGCAATGTGCTGGAAGACGGCGCTGCATTCGCTGTACAAGGGCATCCCGCTTGATGACGCTACACGGATGTCGCAGGATGCGGATGAAGGTTTCGAGACGGGGCACCAGCGCGATTTCATGGGCGACTTTCATTCGTTCGATCCGGTCGATTCTTTGCCGATGGTCGAGACTACCGACAAAGACGGACTGAAGGAAGTAGCGGTACAGCGCATCGAGCAGGAAACCGCGCGGCGTACCCGGCAACCGCGCACCAATAAGACACCGATAGAAAAGGGAGAAAGCGCACAAGCGGGCGAGTCGCGCAAATCCGCAGTTCCCGAGAGTTCGTCCGCACAAACCGAAGCTGCGCAACGCCGTGAAGGATTCGGTAAGAACGGTGATACTACAACGCCGGGATTCGCCAACGATGAACCATATTTGTTCGTCAACCCCATCGAAGCCTACCGCGCCAAAGTCACGCCGGAAGCGTTCGCGCGCATCTTAGCGAAAGAGCGTGAAGCCATCACGGACGAAGGCGCACGCAACTATCCGCGCGGATTCGAGCATCCCGACGATGTGCCGATTGATCTCGTGGATCCGATCATCTTCGATTTAGAGGATGAGATTGCGCGGACGAAAGGAAACCAATGACTAAGCATCGCGAGAAGAAGATGTCACCGAAGCGCTTGATGGAATTGATAGACCGGGTGCGCCGCTGTGCGTTTCATGAAATCCTAGAGGAGATTGAGCGATTGCTCGATAGGTGGGAACATGGCAAGCCGCGCCATCATGCACACCGCCTACTGCTTACTTTTAAATGGCGCGGTATTTCAATCCAAGGAGACCATCTAGTGATTTCTGAACCTTTGACCGTAGGTTTTTCGGTACAAGTCAGCGGATCTCCCGTGCAAGCCGACGGGACAACGCCGAGTACCGCAACGCTTTCCAATGTGCAATACACAAGCTCCGATCCAACGGTGTTTACGGTAGCGCCTGACCCGACAGTAGCGGGCGGCGGGATCGTAGCGGCTATTGGCGCGGGTAGCGCAACGCTCACCGAAACGGCCACGGCAACCGAGCCCGATGGGACGACTACCGAAGTCATCACCGGATCGGCCACGGTAGTTGTGACGCCCGTTATCCCGACTCCCGGCGTAGCCGCTGCGCTGGTACTCGCGTTCGGAACTCCGTTCCCGACGCCGACAGTCTAACGACCTTCGCCGTTCCCTCCGGACGGCGATCAACGGGGCGATGTTCTAGGGACACTTCCCAAAGGAGTAAACCTGGGTGGAGACATCGCTCCGTCTGTTTTGCAGGGCCGCTACGCTGTGGCGGTTCCGCAAAGCTGGACAATCCACAACATGAAATTCAAAGCCATCCTAATCGGCGCGCTAGTCAAACCCTTCGGCAAAGGTGCGCCGGGTCCGTGGCAAGTGTACTGCCGCTCGAAAGAGGAAGGCGACACGCTAGGCCGCGCTGTTCTCGATGGACTGCCACCAGATGAGCGTAAGGGCGCGTTTGTGCGGGTGATTGAGATTCGGGAAGTAGTCGTGGGGGAGGTTCGGTGAGCCATACATTCACTACTCCAGACGAACTCGCTGGGGCACTGTTCGCGCAGCAGGGTTACTTGGTGCTCGCTGGATTATCACCCATCCCTATCGGGCAAATAGTCCCCGTAAAGAATGGCGCTACGTTGGACACTGCCAGCGTCATGGATACTCGCGTGCGAATCGTCGCTCCGTCTAGCTATGAAGAGTGGCGCGCGCAATGTCTGCTGTCGCATTCGTTGCTCGGATACGTAGAGCAGATTGACCGCTATCCGTACTATCACAGAGTCGAGGCGTGCGAGTGATGCCACCCATCATCGGCAGATCGACCGAGGGTCGCGACGTTCGGATAAACGTGGATCGGTTGATTGAAACGCGCGCTATCGTGATGAGCCGTTCCGGTGGCGGCAAAAGCTTCACGCTTCGCCGCTTGCTCGAACAGACGCACGGACAGGTTCAGCAAATCGTGATCGATGTGGAGGCGGAGTTTTTCACGTTGCGCGAGAAGTTCGATTACGTACTCGCTGGCGGCGCGGAGGGTGACTGTCCAGCCGATACGCGATCCGCTGCGATGCTCGCTCGCAAATTACTGGAACTTCGCGTATCGGCTATCATCGACATCTACGAATTGAAGTCGCACGAAAGGATTAAGTTTGTACGGCTGTTTTTGGAATCTCTGATCGACGCGCCGAAGTCGCTGTGGCATCCATGCCTGATTGTGATAGATGAGGCTCAATTGTTCGCGCCGGAATCAACCAAGTGCGAGTCTACGCAAGCTGTGATCGACCTCATGACGCGCGGGCGCAAGCGCGGATTCGCGGGGGTGCTCGCCACGCAACGGCCAGCCAGCCTCAGTAAAGACGCCAGTGCGCAAGCGATTAACAAACTGATCGGCGGTTTTTCGCAAGACATCGACGTGGAGCGCGCCGCAAAGGATCTCGGATTCTTCAAGCGCGAGAGTCGCGCCGAACTGCAAACGCTCTCGCCCGGTTCATTCTTCGCTGTCGGTCCCGCGCTCTGCGAGAACGTGACCGAAATCAAAGTTGGCCCGGTCGTAACCACGCATCCCCGCGCTGGTCAACGCGCGATGGCTCCGCCGCCGCCGCGCGAAGCCGTTAAGAAAGTGCTGGCATCGTTGACGGATCTCCCAGCCTTGGCTGAAAAGGAACTCCAGACCGTCGAGGAATTACGCGCCGAAGTCCGCAAACTCCAAGCCGAACTACGCAAGGCCGCGCCTGCCGCTGAGATCCGAGCGCTTGAACAACGCCACGCCGAAGAGATGCGCCGCATCAAAACCGCAGCAAGGCGCGCCGTAGATATGCTGGCAGGGATTCCGCAAGCGGTCGAGGCAACGCGGGAGTTTATCGCGCCGATTGCGGGGGAGTTGGATGCGGCACAGATCGGTATAAGGGGAGTGACTGGCAATGCACCAGAGGCTACGGCACCGTCTACGCGATCTATCAAGGGGCCTCCCGCCGTATCCAACGGCCACAAGCGCGAATCTGCCGACAGTAGCGCTGATGGCCGCATCCTTCGCGCGCTCGCGATGCTCCACCGTCCAGCGACTAAGCGGCAGTTGGGCGTACTCGCCGGAGTCAATCCGAAGAAATCGACGTGGCGCGCTTCTATGGCATCACTGAAACAATCCGGCATGATTACGCTTTCAGGAGATGGTATCGAACTGACGGACGTAGGACGCGCTGCATCGAACCATCTACCGCCGATCAGTGCCGATGAACGCATTGCGATGTGGCGCGAGAAGTTTGACGCGGGTGCGAATCGATTGTTTAACGCGCTTATGGCGAACGGCACGATGTCGAAAGACAACTTGAGTGCCGCGACGGGTATCGACTACCGTTTGAGCACGTGGCGGGCGGCTATGGCGCAACTACGGGCCGCTGGTTTCTTGATCGAGGATTCGCGCGGGTTTAGCTTGGATCGGGATTTGCTGGAGGGATGATGGGCGCTGGCGTCTTCGATCACTACATTCAAAACGTGAAGTGTGTTGGCAATTGCATGATGTTCTGGCGCATCGGCGGGCATGGCTATACGGTCAACTTAGACGAAGCGTGGCGGGTTACTAAAGATCAAGCGGAGCAAATCTGCAAATCGCGCCCAGAAGAAGACATACCGCGCCGATGCGACTTAATCGATTCCCTCGCCAAGCGGCATGTTGATATTCAGGCGGTGCTCGCATCGGAGCGGATGGGTTTGTTATGACCATCGCCGTCATCCTCGGCTGGGCGCTATTCACCGTCGCGCTAGTTCTCGCGGGGAATCGAGGCGGCGTGCTACTCATCCTCTCTCGCGCGATTGACAACACGCGGGCGGCGATACGGTGCGCGGGAATGGCGGCAGAGGCGGCGCGGGGTGAGTGGGTGCGGAATTGGGAGTCAAGCAAGGCGTGGGCGAGATGGTCGAGATAAATGGGAATTATATACATGACTCCCCCTAGCCTTTCTTGGCATCGCGCAACCTCTTTCGCTTCCGTCGCTTTGCCGCTTTTGTCTTCGGTTTCGGTTTATAGGCCAGTACCGCATCGGTTATCGCATCTAGCTCTTTGGGAACTTTCACAATGGCAAATCCTCCGCTGCCGCCAGTCGCGCATGCCTAACCTTACGTGCGATTTCGCAAATCTCTATCATGTGGTCGTACCACTGATGGGCCATATAGGGCTTGTCGAGAATCATCCACAGCAGGTCATCAATTGGATCAGACCCGGCAGAACAAAATCCTTCATCAAATCGGTACTCAACGTCGCCGAGCATCTTCTGTTCTCGTTCGTCAATAATTCCCAACCCTTCACACAAATCACATGGCGGAACTTCAGCGCCCTTCTTCCAGGGCTCGCTCTTGGCTTTGCATTTTGGACACGTCATGCTGGCACCTTGGCGGTCAGCCGCGCGTATGTTAGGCGCTTCCCGACGATGGCGTCTACGAAAGAATCGAGGCGTTGGAACGTATGACGCGCCACATTGCCCTGGTTCAAGCGAAAAGCGAACTCGTTAACATAGCGCCCCAGGTGCTTCGCGGAGACCTGATGGTAAACGCCGTACACCCCGCGTTTCAGGACCGCCCAAACGCTCTCGATGCTGTTCGTGTTGACCGCGCCCTTGGCGTACTCCCCAGCCGAATGATTCACGGAATCGGCGCGAAAGAACAGGCCATTCAGGTCTTGATAGGCCATCCCTTCGTCTGTATAGATCGTCGCGCCAACCTCGACGTTTTTGTGAATTTGCTGTTGGATGGTGTGAACGGTGCGATCAGCGATGACCATAGCCCGCGTGCTACCGCCGCGCTGTCTCATGCCGAGCACGGCGATCTTGCCCTTCGGCCCACGTTGGCCGCCCCTCAAGTGCGCGTGTTTGTTGGCATCTTTGCCGCCGAAGAATGCTTCGTCAATCTCGATGACGCCGCGCAACTTGTCGAGATCCGAATCGTTACCGCACGCTTCACGGAGCCGGGAAAGCATGAACCAAGCCGATTTCTGAGTCACGCCGATTTCCTTAGCAAGCTGCATCGAACTGATGCCCTTGCGGGCCGTCACAAGCAAATACATCGCGTAGACCCATTTATGCAGCGGAATGTGCGACCGCTCGAAAATGGTTCCAGTGCGAACCGTGAAATCGAAGTCCCCGCAAGCGTTGCAGCGATAGAATCCAGCGGCTTTGCGGGTAGTGATACGGTCAGTGCCCTTGCAGTTCGGACACGTGACACCGTTCGGCCAGAGACGGCCTTCGAGGTATTCCCGCGCCGTGGCTTCGTCCGGGAACATCTCGAAGAGTTTGAATGTGCTGATCGTGGATTTACTCACAAGGCACGGCCTGTATCTTATCCAGCGCATTCCAGATGCAAATCCGGGCGTCATGGAGAGCGTCGTTTTTGGGGTCGTCGTTTTCTAAGGACAGAAGGAGGCTTTCGGCCTCCCTCAGTTTGCCCACAAGAACATCGGCTTGATAGGAGGTCATGCTGCATCCTCCATCCGGAGGCGAGCCGCGTTCTCTTCGTTATAGCAGCGGAAACACGTAAATTGGTTGTTTTTGTCGACCATCTGCCCATTCTCAATGGAGCGCAGGCCAGTAACGTATTTCGCGCCACATTTGCAATCTTTAGGAGTGTTCTTCATGTCTTCAATAGTACATTACTCCCGCACGGGAGTCAAGTATATAATTCCCAGATAAATACGGAATCCTTCGTTGTTCGATGTGTACTTGCGCTGAATCGCGATATCAGTATGACCCAATTCAAGAAGGACATTCAATCTTTCGAGAATCACTTCGGACGCTGCGAGAAGAGTGCGAGTGATTTTAACGGAGGAATATGAACGTACTAACCACTGACCTACTTTCGGCGCTGGAGTTCGTCGCGCCATTCGCGGATCGCAACGGAACGATACCGATTACCCAATGCGTGCTGATCGACACGACAGACAACGCGCTACGACTCACTGCGACCAACCTGGAGAGCGTCGGTCGCGCATCAATCAGGACCGAGGGCGCGGGCGGGTGGACCGTCGCTATTCCAGCTAATCTGTTTTTGCGCTACCTTCGGACGATCAACGCGGCAGTTGTCACGTTAGAGTGCGGGAACAAGCATTCTAGCGACCGAACCGCCGAACCAGCGAACAGTATCGGCCACGGACTCGCGATCAGCTACGGCGAGAATGGGCGGGCGAATATTCAAGGGATGAGCGCGGCGAACTTTCCGATGGTGCCGGAGGCGGATGATATCGCGCTGGGGATCACGGGACTGCGCACAGCACTGCCACGTACGATCCTTTCGATTTCCGAGGATGAATCGCGATTTACGCTCAACGGTGCGTTGCTGACTATTGGGCAGGGCAACCAGTGGGGTTTGTGTTCGACGGACGGCCACAGGCTCGGATTCCAAGCGCTCAACATCGCGACGTTGCCGGAAGGCGTTGCCAAGTTCCCATTTCGCGCGCTACTCGCCCGAACCGCCATCACGCACCTGATTCGCGCCGATGTGGACGCAGCGAAGATCCAACAGGATGACAACCACCTGTTCTTTGCGCTTGACAATAACCGCGAGATAATCACGCGCAAGTTGACAGGGAAGTTTCCCGACTACGAGAAGTTTATGAATTCGATGCCGAACAATGGCACGTTCGACGCTAAGGCGATGCTCGCGGCGCTGAACTCCGTGGGCCAATTCGCGGACGCTAGATCGCGCTCGGTGCGTTTTACGCTCACGCTGGATAAGATAGCGTTGCGCGGCGAAGGCGTGGAGCGTGGCTGCGCTATTGACGCGGTTGCGATGGATTGGAAGTGGCCTAGTCTTGAATTCGCGCTGAACGGCACGTACCTCAAACAGTTTTTGGAACTAGTCGACGGTCCGGTTTCGTTCTGCGCTAAGGACGCGCACACGCAGTTCCGGTTTGAAGTGCCGGGATGGTGCTATATAGCGATGCCGATGCGAATCTGAATTTTATGACGCCGAATCTATTTCAGTGCGCTGGCCTTAGTGGGGAAGCACTCGAACTGATCGACTTAGCTAAAGAGCTATTCGCATCTTTAGCGCAATTGGATGAATATGCCCGCGTAGAGGCGATTAACCAGATCAAGTTGGCGCTCCACGATGCGAGTCCCTTTAAGTCTGAACCAGTGGACTGCGTTCTATGGGTGGCGAGTGACACCGTCTTTGCGAACGATTACAATCCCAACTCAGTCGCGCCTCCCGAAATGAAGTTGCTCGAACGCTCCATCGAAGCCGATGGCTACACACAACCCATCGTCACAATGACCGCCGAGGCTGGCCGCGAAGTGATCGACGGCTTTCACCGTAACATTGTCGGCAAAACCAGCGCCGTAGTCCGCGACCGCGTGATGGGGTATCTACCAGTCGTGACGATTAACCAAACGCGCACCGACCGCGGCGACCGCATCGCGGCCACTATCCGGCATAACCGGGCGCGCGGCAAGCATCGCATCGAAGGCATGTCCGATATTGTCGTCGAACTGAAGCGCCGCAACTGGACCGACGAGAAGATCGGGCGCGAGCTTGGTATGGAACCGGATGAGGTTTTGCGCCTCTGTCAGATCACCGGGCTCGCTGAGATGTTTATGGATCAGGATTTCTCGCGCTCCTGGGATATCGACACTGCCGACGAAACCGAAGTGCTATCAGAAACCGTTTTGACGGAGGCCGAAGCGGAGTGAAACGCATCTACCATACTTGGGAGAAATGGGAATGCTTCCCCGCTGGGCTGTACGAGACGCAGCCGCCCGGTAAACTTACCGCACGTGAAGCGAACGACGCCTATGCCACATTTCTGCGCGACATACCGCTATTCGAGCGTGAGTTAGAACGACTCTTGAATGAGTGGCCGCGATCCTGTGAGCACTACCTATCCAACGAGAAGATGAACCGTATCGCATGGCTTGGGCAAGCGGCGGTCTGCATCCACTGCCGGATTCCACAGGGATTTCGCGGCGGGTTTAACCTGCTATCGAAGGATGAGCAACGCGCGGCGAACGAAGCGGCGTTAAGGTGGCTGAATGTCTGGCTGGTGCGTCAGGGTGAGCCGGAAGTGACGATGGAGCAAGCCGGAATCGCGGCGGAGGTTAATTTGTACTGATGAGCACCCTAAAGCAATACCAAGCGCCGTCCGTGCTCGAAGCCGCGCAAGGGCGCATCCGCTATGTGTTCGATCACTTCGAGCGGATATATGTGAGTTTTTCGGGCGGCAAGGATTCGACGGTCATGCTCCATCTCGTGATGGATGAGGCGATCAAACGCAAGCGTAAAATTGGCGTTCTCATTATCGACCTCGAAGCGCAGTACGCCGTCACGATGCGCCACGTTGCGGATTGCTTGCGGCTCCACGCGGAACACATCGAACCTTACTGGGTATGCCTGCCGATGCTGCTACGCAACGCCGTGACACAGTTTGAGCCGCGCTGGTGCTGCTGGGAACCGGAAGCGCGTGAGTCGTGGGTGCGCGAACTTCCGAACGAACCAGGAGTGATCTCCGATCCGGCGTACTTCCCGTTTTTCACGCCGCGAATGGAGTTCGAGGAATTTATGGTGCTGTTCGGCGTCTGGTACGGCCAGGGTGTCGATACGGCGGCATTTGTCGGAATCCGGGCCGATGAGAGCCTGAATCGCTTCCGAACGATTGCATCGCGCTCCAAGGTCACGCACGGCGGGCAACAATGCACGACGCTAGTAGAAACCGGCCTGTACAACATCTACCCGATTTACGATTGGAAAACGCAAGACATTTGGATCTACCACGCCAAGACGCGCCGGCCGCATAACGCGCTGTACGATCTCATGCATAAAGCGGGGCTCACTATCCACCAGATGCGGATTTGCCAGCCTTACGGCGACGATCAGCGGCGCGGACTGTGGCTGTACCACCTAATCGAGCCGCAATCGTGGTTCAAGGTCGTGGCGCGGGTCAATGGCGCGAATCAAGGCGCGTTGTACGTACAGGAAACTGGGAACATCACGGGCTACAACCACATCACGAAGCCACCCGGCCACACCTGGAAAAGTTTTTGCAATCTACTTTTGTCGTCGCTACCGAAGCCGACGCGCGAGCACTACATCGAGAAGTTCCGCGTGTTCATCAAGGGATGGCGTGGACGTGGCTACGATGAGATTCCAGACGAAGCGCCTCGGGTGTTGGAAAATGCGCACTGGGCACCGTCGTATCGGCGAATGTGTAAAGTCTTGCTGCGGAACGATTGGTGGACGAAGGGCCTGGGGCTCACGCAACCCAAGAGCGCCGCTTATCAGAAGTACATCGAACTCAAACGCAGCCGTCGCGAAACGCATGTGGCAAAAACCAAGGGAGGGTTGAATGGCAACCAAAGCAAAAAAGACAACGGAAGCGAAGCCGAAAGTCGCGATCAAGTGGCCGCTGGAGCCGACAGCGACGGGCAAGATTGATTGCTCGGCGGTCCTGGAGATTTGTGAGCAACTTCGCAAGGAACAGTTTATGTACCGCGTGTCGATTATCGAACTCGACAAGCGGATGGCGCGACACCTGAAGCGCGCGACGAAGGCCGCGTGAGTTTAGGCGAGAAGCGATTTGAACTACTTCAGGCGTTGCGCTTCCTGGGGCTCACGGGCGCGCTCGCAACGCAGGCGGTAGTCAACACGACCGAGGATAATATCGACGAAGCGCTCGCGAAGGCGAAGGCGCAAATAAAGGAGTATCGCGATGGTTTGCAAACAGGGTCACGAATTTCATGACGCCCTAGCGTGTCCGACGTGCGCGAAATCCGCCAGCGCAGCGATGCTAGTCGAGTTCCTGGAGCGCGCGATCCGCAACCGTGAGCGAACGTACCGGACCCTCGATCACATCACGGTCAACGCGGACTACTGGAAACGCGCGCTCGCGAAACAGGGCATTGGAACGCTCGAAATTGAAGTGCCGATGTTGTGCGGCGCGGTAACGCCACTGGCCGAGGTTGCGCGGGCCGTCCAGCGCATTGTCAAGCATTCGACGGAGGAAGAGGCTCACGGCAAGTGCTATAAGTGTGAGGCGCGTTTGGCGGCGTTGAGTGCGGAAGCGGGCGCTGTGGCGGGCAGTTAGACTCGCGAAGTTGGATTTTGTTTCGTGCGGCTATTGTTTTTTTGCCGAATCAAAAGTACAATCTATTGTCGCTTGATCGGCGACCCGGCGCGGGAGCGGCGGATTGTGGCCGGGTGGCACTCAAACCCCATCCGGCCCTGAAGAGGTTTGAGAAATGTCGGAGAACTCGGTCCATACAAGACGCCCAATCGTATTCCGCGCGGAAGGCCGCTGATTCATGGTCATTCGCGTGGTGGATTGGATCAAGCATTTTGAAAATAACCGCACGAAAGAACTGAAGCACCTTGATTGGGTGCCGATCCCAAACCGCATGGACGGCGACGGCTACACGCAATTAGTGGATCACGAAAACGGCGGTGCTCACCTTGGCGCATGGCTCGCTATAGTAGAAATCGCGTCCCGTACAGGCGATCACCACACGCAGCGCGGGGTCCTATTAAGAAGCGATGGCACACCACATACCCCGCAGTCCCTTGCGAGGATATCGCGCTTGCCTGCGTCCTTATTTGAGGAGGCCATAGCGCGGCTGCTAGAAATTCGCTGGATCGAACGTATCCCATTGGAAAGTTTGCAGGTTATTGCGCCTGATGCTGCTCTGGCAGCGCAAAACGGAAAAGGGCATTCAAAACCCAAAACCGACGCGCACCAAGACTCTCTACCGCAAGACGCTGCGACCATCCCGCAAGACGCTGCTACCATCCCGCAAGACGCTGCTACCATCCCGCAAGACGCTGCGCCTCTTCGCGCGCGCGCGAGCGCACACTCGCAGAAAGAAAGAAAGAAGGGAACGGAAGGGAACGGAAGGGAACGGAAAGAAGGGAAAGAAAGAACAAATGGTCATTTCGCTGATTCGCTGTTTTCACCCGAATACTGTGAGGCGTTTTTAGGGGAGGTGGGGTGGCGAAAAAACGATATCGACGATCAGCAGGTAAAAAAAATCCTAGCGCTCGACCCCACAAAACTACCCGATGACACGGATTCCCCGGATTCCTTGGCTGGGATTTATCTCAGGCTTGACCAGTTTCAAAACCACTTCTGGCCGAAGTATTGGCGAAAGGTAGCGCTGAAGCACGCCCGTGAAACTTGGATGAAGGCCACGGAGGATGCGACCGTGATCGGTGATATCCTGCGCGCTGAGGAATTACAGGCGCCGTCGATGCTGAAGCGAGAACCGGAAGCAAGGCCACACGCCGGCACATGGTTAAACGGTAAGCGCTGGAATGATGAAATCGAGGCCGAATGAGTGAGTTCCTGACTGCCGCCGTCCGCTACGCGAAACTAGGGCTCGCCGTGATCCCACTGCAAGCGCGCGATAAGCGGCCAATTTTCAAAGACTGGACGAACCTCGACCGGGCGAGCGTCGATACCGTGGAGCGCTGGTGGGCGAGTTCCCCGAACGGGAATGTGGGAATTGTGACGGGCTCGAAGTCTGGAATTTTCGTGCTGGACGTGGACCCGAAGAACGGCGGCGATCTGACCTACGAAACACTCCTGATGGAGCACGGCCAATTCCCCGATACGTGGCAGGTCATCACGGGCACCAAGGGACGGCACTTGTATTTTCGCTACCCAGCGTTTCCGGTGCGGAATGTGGCGGGGTTGTTTCAGGGAATTGACATCCGTGGCGACGGTGGGCAGGTGGTGGCGCCGCCGAGTATTCACCCGAACGGCACACCCTACGAGTGGGATGGGATGCAGGAAATTGAAGACTTCCCAATCGCCGAAGCTCCGCAGTGGCTTTTGGAGTTACTTCACTCGCGCGATGGCTCGACCGGGAAGCAAGGGCCGTCCGTAATCCCACAGAAGATCCCACACGGCACGCAACACGCAACGCTGGTTTCGTTGGCGGGCATGATGCGGCGGATGGGACTCAGCGCAGAAGAAATTGCGCCTACGTTGCAATTCGTGAACGAGAAGCGATGCGAGCAACCGGGTGCGCCGGCCAATATCGCCAAGATCGCCGAGTCGATGATGCGCTACCGTCCCACGGACGCGGATCTGTTTGCGGTGGCTACAAAACTTTGGCGGATGTCAAAGAAAGTCGAGATCGAGGGAAAAAAAGAACTGGAGCGGTTGCAAGTCAAACCGACAGATGGCCTCTCGGTCTACCGAAGCCAACTTTCCGGGCCGGCGTCCGTGATTGACCGGATGCTGTATAACGGCCTAACGATTCTCGCTGGGAAAAGTAAAGCCGGAAAATCTTGGATCGCCATGCAACTCGCGCTATCGGTTGCAATGAACACGCGGGCGCTGTCGGATCGCCAAGTCTATCGACCGGGCGGCGTGGTGTACTACTCGCTTGAAATGGGCGAGAACCGCACGGCGGCGCGCCTGCGTCAACTACTCGACCGCGAAGATATCACGCTTCAGAACATCGACTTCGTTTGGGATTGTTTGCCGATGAAGGGCGGCGGTATCGAGCAACTAAACCTCCTGCTCGAATCAAAACGCCCGTCGATGGTTGTGATCGACACGTTTCTAGCGTTTGCGAAGGGGAAGCAGAAAGACGGCGGCGACGTGATGCGCGACCAGTACGCCGAAATCGACGTGCTGAAAAAGATTTCCGAAAAACACGATACGGCTTTTTTGTTGGTTCACCACACACGCAAGACGGGTGCTTGGGACGATGCGGACGCCGGGGTGGATCTAGTAGCGGGCTCGCGTGGCGTGACTGCGGCGTGCGACTCGGTGTGGATTCTCCGCAAGCAACCGGACGACATCTTCTCGCTCGATATCAGCGGGCGCGACGTGGAAGAACAATCGCTCGCAATCAAGTTCGGCAAAGAGCCGATTGGATGGAAGATCATCGGCGAGGCAGAAGTGGTCAAGCGCACGAATCAAGAAATCGAGATTCTGAAGATTCTCGAAACGCAGGGGCCGCAACGTAGCCAACGGCTAGTGACGCTTGCGCGGCTCGGGTTGAATCACATCGAAGAGATTTTGTTTCGGCTCCAGAAAGACGGACGCGTGGCTAAGAACTCAGGCGGCGCGTTCTGTGCGATCACGCAAGAGCCGCCGAATTACTACAACTAACCGGAGGATGTTATGGCTGTCGATTGGATGAAAAGACTTGGAGATAATCACTGCGATAGATGCAACAAGAGCGTGCGTACCGGACTACGAAAAACGATTTTTGGCAATGGCGCTCTCGCTATTGTTCAAGTTTGCTTGAATAGCGATCCTCCGCATTTTCTAAAAAACCAAAGCAATTATATCCCGCACGAAACGGCCAAGGCGCTCGGGTATAAGATCGAAGACATCGAACTACTCGCGCCAGAAAGCAAAAACTTGTACATCGACTGCCAAGTATTCGATTGCAAGAATCCCGGCGCGGAAGATCACCACACTTCGCCTACTTGCGTGTTCGGTGACGAAGCGGACAACTGGCCGCGCATCCTGCTTTGCGTGAAACACCACACCGAATGGCACCAGCGCATGATGGGCTATCCCGATGCGATGAAGCGTAAGGGCGATCTGAAACATGTTTCCGAAGTCGCCGAAGAAAGCGGCATCGCAGCGAAGGTGAGCCAATGACACCCTTCTCCGTAATCGAAACCACCCGCGTAGACAAACTCGTAACGGGCGACATCGCGCCAACCCGCTGCCCGATCTGTTCCGCGCCACGCTTCAGCAAGGGCATGGCTTGTGCGCGTGGCGCGGATGGCAAGCCGATTTACGGCGGGCCTAACGACCCAAGGCGGTTTTCTTCGCGTGGTGATTCTCGCAAAGCCGCATCCGCGCAAATCGCGAAGATTCCGCTTCCACTCGCCCAACACATCGCGAGGATTTACAAGCCATGACCGTCTTGACGGCCCATTCCCGAATCGAAATCTCCCGCGCCCTGCTCGCCTCCGGTCACTGGAGCGGTATCCGTCACGGCGTACGGCTCGATATGCGACTAGAGACGAACCTGATGGGCCGGATGATTGTGTGCACCATCGGGAGCGGGAAGAAAAAGCAGCAGGTGACGGGCGAGACGATGTACGAAGTTGGCAACGCTCTACAGGGAAAATTCAGGAGGATCGAATGAGCAACGAAAACGAAGCACGGCACTTGAAGCGAATGGAAGTTGTGCGTCCCAGTACGGTAGACGCCTCGGTGTTCGATGGCGATCTGAAGCTAGAGAACGCAGCGCTACGCGAACGTCTGCGGGATTTGGACGCGCAAGTCCAGCGCTTGCAGGGATCGCGCCTGATCGCGCCGCATGAAGAGAAAGCCAATCTGGAAATGGCGGAGCAGTTGCGCGCGATGAACGCAGAACGGAATGTGATCGCAAGATTCTTCCGCGACCACTACGCCGCCGAGATTAAGCGTGGTGAACACAACGGCGAGTTTTCGGCTATCGTGATCCGCTATCTTCGCCGTGAGCGCACTGCGGGCGCCGTGGGGCGGTTTATTGGGCGTGTGTTCGGAGGCGCGGCGTGAAGTCTCTGCGACCGCGCACTTCCGATGCTGGCTTGTTTGTCGTACTGATCGCGAGTGACGAAGAACTGGAAACGCTAATCGATGCGCTCAACGTCGCGATTGACGAAGACCCAGTGAACGCGGTTAAACGCGACATGAACGATTACACAAACCTTCGCGTAGATCTCAGACAAGCGAGATTTGGCAATGCCAGCACGAAGCATCGTTGACGATTTTCTCGACGGCCTACGAGAAGCCGCCACGGAGTTTGTAACTGGTTTCGTCGAGGATCGCTTCACGCCGATCATCCGGCCGCAACCGAAAGCGCCCCGCGCCCGTCGCGTGTCCGCCAAGCCACCGAAAGCCAAAAAACAGAAAGCGGAGCGGGCGACGAAGCCAGTGAAGGCAGAGCGCACGCACTACGACACGCTGCAAGTCGCGAGAAACGCCGACAGCGAGATTATCACCGCCGCGTGGAAAGCCGCGTGCCGCAAGCATCATCCCGACACCGGGCACGGAGACGCGAAGAAAATGGCTGCGATAAATTCGGCTTACGAAGTTTTGAAAGACCCGATCAAGCGGCGCGAGTACGACAGGAGCATCCGATGACAACGAAGCAAATCGAAATTGTGAGAACGAGACTGACGGAAAACGCAGCACCACTGTGGGAGATTGCGCTGCAACTCTCGATACTCAACGAGCGCAACGCGGAATACTTCGCGATGGCGAAAGAGGCGCTAAAGCCAAGGCCACTCGTTACGGTTCGTCGGATGGGTAAGTTGCGCCGCCGTGGAGTCGTTCGAGTGACACGCAAGGTCGATGCCGAGTTCATCACGAAACCGAAACGGAAGCGCTCATGACGCCCGCCGCCGAACTAGACTCGATCCTTTGCCGCCTTTGCATCTGGCGCGAAGCTCGCGGAGAATCTATCGCAGCGAAAGCCGCAGTACTCGCCGTGCTCCGCAACCGCGCGAACGATCCCAAAAACCGCTGGCCGAAAACGCTGGCGGGAGTGGTGTTGCAGCCATTCCAGTTTTCGTCGTTCAACGCGAACGATCCGAACGTGACGGCGTGGCCGAAGGTGCCGCCAGCGTCGATGGTGGGTGGATCGGCAGACTGGCCGGCGTGGCTTGACTCTTGCGCGGCCTACGACGCGCCACTGACAGCAGACCCTGTCGGCGGCGCTCAGTTTTACCACGATTCCTCCATCCCACCTCCCGCCGTCGCGTGGCTCGGTCCAGGGCACACCGTTGCAGATCTGGAAGCGCTGAGAACGGCCACCATCGGACGCCTCTCGTTCTACCGCCTGCCGTGACCCCATCCGCCCGTCTCCGCGTGGTGCTCTTCTGGCTGCTCGTGGCTGTTCGGGCGGGACGGGTCACGGCACTAATCTGCGCAGTGCGCAAAATCCAACAGGCAAGCGGCAAGGTGGACGACCTCGGCAAGCGGCAAGATTTTACTTTCCAGGTCCGTTATGTGGCTAGAAAAGCGTACAAAAGCGTAATAGGATACAATTGGACATGGCAAGGCAGTGCTACTTAGGAATTTCTGACCGGAAGTGCGGGAGGCCAGCTTGCGAGGTCAGATTTACCCCCCATCGACTCAAGCATACCTTTTGCTCGGCGTCCTGCCGCGTCCAGGCGCATCGGTTAGGTATTACGGTCACGCAAACACCTTTACATATAGATAAGCCAAAGGACGCCGCCGCGCAGAGTTTGGCGCACAAGAAATGGGCGAAGTGGCGGGCGGCGAAAGCGGCTGAACAACTACCCGCGCTTGCGGGTATTGACGCGCACAAAACGGACGGTTAATCTACCCTTGCCCGCTCATCCAAGGTTGATCGCGTGGAGCGAGGAGAAGGCGGGTAAAAAAAAGAGGATTTTATGAACGCCAACTATCCAGCGGCCATTCTAGCCAACTATGATGGCGATACCCGGAAAGCTTACGAGTTTCTTTCAAGGGTTTATCTTTCTCTTGAGCGGCAATTCGTAGAGACAACATCAAGCCGCTTTTTCGAGATTTCACGCTTTGAACCTGATAGTGAAATCTGTCTTCGACAAAAGACCGAAGAGTCTATCAGCCGCGATGTCGATATGGCCGACTGCATCGACCCTGGCGTTTTGCGGAAGTGGTTCTACGTTGACGATAACGGCGACATTCAACCAGTGACCATCGGTAAGCAGGAATGCATCAACCGTGACGAAGAAGCGCCGTTTCGGTTTGCTGCAAGCGCTATCGTGGCTGGTAGTAAGTGCGTCGGAGAAGTAGTTTACACGGACCATTAGAGAGCGCCAGCGCAAGCCGCGCAGCCCGCGCCCGTTGGGCGAAAGCGAAAGGAGAAGCGAAGTGACAGCGACCAACCGAAAGTTATCACCAGCGCAACGCGAGGATCTTCAGCACGCCGTGAAGCGTGGCGGCAGGGTTGTCTGCTCGCGCGCGGCTACATCGGCAGCGCTCGCGGAGTGTGGTTACATCGAGAGGCGTTTGGAAATTTTAGCAAACGCCGAACGCGACAAGGTGATAGTGAAGCGCGACAAGTTCATCGCTAAGGCAGCCGCCTTTTTGGAGACTGGCGAATGGCAGCTAGCGTTGCGCGGCTTGCAGTTAGCGCAAGACGAACAGCGTAATCTTGATCGGGAAGTCTGGTGGATCACGGAAGCGGGCCGCGCCGCCGTGGAGCGTGCCGCATGATCCCCCTCTCCACCTTCGCCCACATCCTAATAGCCGTCGCCTGCGTCCTGATCGCCGCGAGCGCCGTTAGCGCGTTTCGGAGGGGCCGATGAAAGAGTTGATGCAGTGCTGGACGAATAGACATGACGCGAAAGCAGCCGCGCGTATTCTCGATGCCGAAGAGATTCCGGCGACGATCATCGATTTCGCCTCGCAATTCCACACGCCGCGTTTCCGTTACGGCATCAGCGTTCCAGATGGCCACTACAAACGCGCGATGGAATTGGTTGGGAATTATATACATGAGTACCCCGGCGTTGAAAACAGGGCAGATTCAGATGCAACATAGTAGTTGACTACCTCCGGGTAGTTATGTACAATACAGTTGTGGTAAGGAGCCACAACGGAATGGCAGGACTGAAAGAAACACCAGTTACGGATGCGACTCACCAATATGTAGCGCAGCGAGTTGTAGCATTCTGCGCAGCGTACGTTGATCAGAATTTTGACCCGAAAAAGGTCCCAATGATCAACACGGATGAGTTGATCAGCGCAGCATGCAAGCAGTTCGGTATCACCGCCAGGGCCTATCAAGAAGTGTTTGAGATGCGCGAAGGCTATACGGAGGTTCTCTAAATGCCAACTCTGGATGTTTGCTATGGGCCGATTGCAGTGGGTCAGTTCTTTATCGAGGAACTGAATCCGGGAACCCTCGTGGTTTACAAAACGACGGGCGTTCTGAACGATAGCGTCATGATCTGCGAGAAGTGGGGCATGAACGAGAACCGCTGGGTTTGGAGTTTCGGCCCCCGCGTTAACGATGGCGGATGGCAAGTAGCTCTTTCCAACCTGGAACAGATGAAGCGGGTTTCTAGCTTGGAAGCTCGCCATTGCTGCGAACAGAATCTTAGGCACCGTGATGATGAATGGCGAAGCCAGTATGCCCCTGACCGCGAACCAATCACAATCGTCCGCTGCAATTGTGGGATAGGGGACGATGCGCCCAGATCGCGGCATACACTCGGTTGTTTTCTTCGCGGGGAGTTCTTGTAAATGTCTCGATCCACCATCAGCACCTTCAAGCTCTTCGAGATGTTTCCGAATGAAGAGACCGCACGCCAGTATCTTGAAGATCGCCTTTGGCCGAATGGCCCGATATGCCCTGAGTGCAAGAGCGGCGAACGCATCACGGCGCGCAAGGGTGGCTACTACCGCTGCAACGCCTGCCCTCCTGAATCTGTCGGCCACAACTTTACCGTTCGCACTAACACCATTTTCGAGCGGAGCCACATTCCACTTCACAAGTGGGTTTACGCGATGTATCTCTTGGTCACGGCCCGCAAGGGAATTTCCTCGATGCAGTTGGCGAAGGAGATCGGCGTAACCCAGAAGTCCGCATGGTTCATGCTCCAGAGGCTCAGGGAAGCATGCAGCGGCCCCGACAGCATGGACAAGCTGCGCGGCATAATCGAGATCGACGAAGCGTTCTTCGGCGGTAAGGACGCCAATAAACACGCGCATCTGAGAGCGGGCAGGCGCGGCGGCAAGGGCAAGACTGCTGTGCTCGGCATGAGAGAGCGCGGCGGTCGCACGCGGGCGAAGGTTATCGCGGATCGCACGCTGCATACCATCCAGCAGGAAATCCACAAGCAGGTTGAAGTTGGGGCGACGATCTACACGGACGAAGGGACGGCTTACGCCGATCTGAACGGCTTGTTCTTTCGCGCCGATTCCGTGAACCATTCGCAGGGAGAGTACGCGAAGGGTCCGGTAAATACCAACTCCATCGAATCCGTTTGGGCCGTCCTGAAGCGCGGCGTGTACGGGGTTTACCACCAAGTCAGCGCGAAGCACTTGGACCGATACATCAGCGAGTTCGCATTCCGGCTGAACGAGGGAAACGTAGCGCGGCATAGCCTTGAGCGTCTCGATTCCTTCGTCGATGCCGTAGTCGGCAAGAGACTCACTTACGCGAGGCTCACCGCATGAAAACCCCTCGCGAACTGGACGCCATTGTTGACACGGTTCTGGCCTACAAGCCGAAGCCAAAGACGAAAGCAGCGAAGCGCCGCATCCGGCGAAAGAAACGGAAGGCCAAGGATGATTAGAGGTACTCATGTATATAATTCCCAATTGGTTGATGGAGCGGAGGCCGCGTCATGACCTTCCATCCCGTCAAGCGCTGCTACGTTCGCGACCCGCAAGCGCGCACTGTGAGGTTCATCATCTGGTACGTGATCGGCTGCGGGTTGCTGGTGGGACTCGCAGAGTGGTTGATTGGGAGGCGAGGATGAGTGGGTATATTATCAGCGCCATCGGTTTGACTAGTGCCGCTATTATCGGCTTCTTGGTTGGCATCTGGAGTAACATCGGACTCGCGAAGCGCCTGCAAGCGCCGCATCACCGTTGCGCTATTTGCTTTCGCCGCCACTCCGAAGGCAATCACGAATCGTTTGAAGGATGGGAAAAGTGAACACACTCGGCGATATCATCCTGATCGGCGCGGTGCTCGTTCTCTGTGTGCCACCAGTGCTAGGAATGCGGGCGCTGTGCCTGCAAGCACGGCGGGCGCTATTGGAGCGGAAAAAATGAAAATCTTCTTTATCGTCGGCCTAGTGCTCGGGATTGTGGGCGCGTGCACCAATAAAATCCTCGACGCTCTACTCAAGTACTACCAGAAGAAACTGGGCGCAGCGAAAGCCGCTAAAGCCGAACCGAATGAACTCGATGAGCTAGTCCGTCAAGAGCGCATCACGCAAGCGGTGAGGATGATGCCGATAGTTGCGCTGAATCTTCCGCTGGATGTGAAGTTGATCACGGTCATATTCCACTACGAAGACGGGCAGCGCCTCTCGATGGACTGCGGCCGGCGGCAACGGATGGAAGTCGAGCCGTGAGAATCTACACCGCGCTCGCCTGCGTGACATTGGGCATCACTCTCATAGCGGTTGGCGATAGCGGCAGTTTGATTATCGCGGGCGTGTTACTGTGCGCCGTAGGTTGGTTGGTGAGTTTGGAATTTAAAGGAGACAAGAAACGTGGCTGACTTGATCGTGACGATAACTGAGAGCGGTGAAGAGTGGTACTTGGGCGATGGGTCCGACGAAACGGATGAAGCCGCGCTGTTCGGCGAATGCCTAGACTTTAATGGCAAGCGCTACATGGCGGAGACGGACGGCACAACGCTGACATTATCAGTGGTAACGGCGTTGCCTGCGGATGCGTTCAGCGAAGAGGCCGAAGGTGACGACGACGATGCGGCGGACGACACGGAAGAAGCCGGAGCGTAGTATACTGTTCGCGTCCAATTGTAATTCCTCCAACTAGCAACAAACCTTAACGGCCCGCTCGGTCTGGAACCTGAGCGGGCCGATTTGTTAGTGCCGCACGAAAGCGCTTCAGTATCGCTCGGTTAAGTTGCCCCACTCGCGACTCGTTTACACCTAACTCTTTCGCGGCTTCCCGGTTGCTGTGGCCCTGCCAGTAAATCAGGTATAACACTTGCGATTGGCGCGGCGTTAATTCTGATATTGCACGCTGGACGCCCAAGGGTAGGTAGTTGTATCTCGGCACTACAGCCAGTTCACGCAGCGACACTCTGTGTTGACGCGACACGCTGCGCGAATTAAACATATCGCGCCGCAGTAAGTCCGTCATCGGCCCGTCAATAGACTTGCGTCCCTTGAGCGCGTGGAGAATCGTCTCTTGCGCGAGATCCTCCCATTCGACCCGCTGGCCACGTAGTGTCTGAGCGCGGCGCTTAGCAACGCGGCAAATGAGATCGTAGTCGATATCGGGCGTCACGCGGGTTGCGTTGCAGGTTCCGATGTAGGCGTGAACTTCACAAACTCATCCACAAATTTAGTAACGCGCTCCCTCGCGAGCGGCTTCAGTGTTGAAGCGAGCGGCGGGTACGAGTAGAGCACCCCTACAACCGCATCTGTGCCGCTGGAGGCGAGTTGCGTGTGGATGTCGAAGCCGTACTCGGTGATGAAGTATTCGGCAAACATGTCGCCGCTATCGCCATCGCGCAAAGCATCGGCAAGCGGCACCGTGATCGCCATGAGTAAGTAATCGAGTTGCGGGTTGCCAGTAGTGAACGCGCCGGCCGCTTGCGGTTGCGCGACAGGTTGCGGCTGTGGTGTTGGCGCTGGCAACTGCGCCTGCGGCTGCGTCACACCCGGTTGGAAGTTTTGCGGCGGCATGGGGAAGTTAGATGCGGGCGCCGCGGCTGTGGGTGGCATCATCATCCGCTGGACGATTCCGCCGAGTAAGGGGAGCGCGACGGGCATCGCCTGCTTGACGATATCGATCCACGGATTATCTTCGGGCTTGTCCATCAACTTCTCGACGGCTCGTTGGATGATGCTGTCGAGATTCGAGCCATCGGGGAGTAAAACGTTTGAAGGCGGCGGCGTTTCTTTCAGCGCGCGAAGTTGATCCTTGATCTCGGTTAGTTGCCCACGCAGCATCTCGGCTTCTGTTGCTCGCAACTTCTCTTCAAGGCTCGCTATGCGGTCCATGAACGGCGTGAGCGCTTGTGGACTGTTCGACTGATTGAGAACCTTGGCCGCCTCAATCACAGCACTCATCATCGCGAGCGGATCGGCAGTCGGTGAACCTTTCGTGAAGTTAGAAAGGCGCTCGAGTAGCGTTAAACTCTCATTCAGTTTTTCTTCTGCTGATGGTGGCGGATCGGGTGGGATGGCTGGCTCTGGCGCGGTCCTCTCTTCGATCAACTTTTCCATCAAGCGGTCGCCGCGGTCGAGCGCCTTACCAAGTACGTCCGTCAGTCCTGCCGTTGCTGTCGCCATTTCGTTCTCCTGTTGTGCTCCATCTTTCAGTTTTCCGGTTGCTCGTAACCATGCCACGTAAGAGCCATTCGACTTGTCGGAAAGATCCACGTTCGCTACGTTGTCGATGCGCCGATCAGTTGGGGGAAAGTCGCGAAAATCATGCGTGCATTTCACGTAGGCAGTGAATAACGTTCGGCGCGGTTCATTCTTCGGATTGACATTGAGATACGCGCGGTAGTCTCCAGCGCCGAAACGGTCCACGAAGTCTTGATCGGTTTGGATCGGCTCCGTTCCGAGAATTTTCTCAATCGACTTGGCGTCGGAGTCTTCGGTAGGGTCGAGGGTGATCGGCCAGTCGCGATAGATGGTCAGGTCGATGATCTCCCGCGCCGGCTGAGGCAAGGCGTTCCACCACGCCCAAGCAATACTCGTTCGCTGGTTTCGGTTCGGCGCATCGGAATTATACGTCTTATAGCGCGGGCCGGCCACGTCCATTGCGAGTTTTGGCGTTGATCCCACGCCCGCAGGCCTCCCGCGTTGCCGTCGCTCCTTTGGTAGCGTCTCCGCTAGCGTTTCTGGCTGCTCTTCGATCACTACCGCTTCATCCATCGCGCCTCCGTTGCTGCATTTTCTGCGTGCTCAAATTTGCATCACGATAACACGAACAGAATCAACACGCAAGTATTTCGTTAATACACCACGAGCGGCAATAAGAATAAACACCAAACAAATAGCGCGCCCATTGTTCTCGTGCTACTCTCTCATTCAACCAATGCGCCTAGGCTCACTCGGCACCGGACCATCGAGCGGTATGGCTGTGCATTCGACTCTTGGGCCCGGCCGCTATCGCGTTACGGAGCTTGGCGATTCTCCCGATGGACAGGTAGCGCGGACCATGCGGCGGATGGGTGAACTGGCAACAGAAGACGCCGCCGATCCCATCTTTCAGGCATTCGCCAATCGAACCTACGCGGGCATCGACCCCAGCGACAAGCAAGCCATCATTGATCGGGCGTTTGAGACGGTGCGCGGCGCGATCCACTTCCAGCGCGACGAAGTGAGCGGGGCGGGGCTCGGCGACGTTGCGCCGGCCGATCTGGTCGAGTTCATCGTGCGCCCGGTGGATATGTGCCGCTACATCGACAGCGGTATTGCCATCGGCGATTGTGATGATTTCTCGATGCTGATTTCGGCACTGCTAGCCACGCGCGGCATCCCCACGAAGTTTTGCACTGTCGCCGCCGAAGAGAGCGCGCCCGATCAGTTCTCGCACGTCTATTGCGTTGCGTATTGCGACGGCCAGCGCATCCCGCTCGATTCGAGCCACGGCGAGTATCCCGGCTGGGAAGTCGATCAGTATCGCCCGGTCTACCGCAAGACGGAATGGGCGGCGGATGGCGGGTGCCCGCTGGTTACGCTCGCACTCGTCGGAGCCGCTGCATACTTCGGATGGAAGGCGCTGAAAGCCGCATGAAACTGGAGGTTCTCTGATGCCGATGATCTCGACCCCCTCTCTCTCGCCGGGAGCCCGTACGCTTCCGCACGACTTGCGAATCCCACACGGCAACGCCTACGGCTGGTATCGGCTTCATAGCAACGTCGCGCCCGTGAGTGAACCGCCTACGTATGGCGTATCCGGCCTTGGCGGAATCACGTGCGATGAAAACGGCGTGTGTACGTTTGACAGTGGCGGCGATCCGGGCGGCGGTTACGTTGACCCGTCATGGATTCAGACTTCGCAGATTCCAACCGAGTCGCCTTACCCGGTCGTGATGACTTCCGTGGATCCTTCAGGCCAGATCCAAACGCAGAGCATGACCCCCGCGCAACTAACAGCGCTCATCAATGCGGGCTCGGCATCGTTGCAAAAAATCATCGCGCTAACGCAAGGCGGTTCGGTGTTGGCCAACGGCTCGATCATTGGAAGCCAGCAAGCCGCGCAACTTGCGGCGGCGCAAAGTGGACTCAGTATCACTTCGGGCGGGCTAAGCGGGATGCTCAGTAATCCCATCATCCTCATCGGCGGGCTCGCGGTGATCGCGCTCATCCTCACTCGCAAATGACATGCCGAAACGTAAGCGCAACGGACTGTTCGACGTTTTCAAAACGAAGACGACGGTGTATCATGTCCATCCACGGCGCAAGCGAACCAAGCCGTCGCTCACGTCGTCCAAAATCCGCGCGCTCGGTTCGCATCGCATCGTTAAAGTCGGCGATCACTACGAAGTCCCGTCGCTCGACCGTGGCTCCTGGTTCGACACTCGCGAAGACGCGCAGAGGTTCATCCGCGAAATGAAAAAGTACAATCCAAAACGCAAACGCAATCTCGAAGTCGGCATCCCGTCAAATCAATTCGTCAACGCCAAGGTGCGAATGAAGGGCGGAAAAATTCAAGTGATGGCCGATGAGCGCATACTCGGCAAAGCCGGATTCAAGGGGTCAGTCGGACTCTCGGGTGTGAGTGCCAGCGGCGGCGCAAAACTGAATCCACGTCGCAAACGGAGAACGAAGCGAAAGTAATGCAACTCGCCTTCAGTGACGGCTCGCACATCGTCCATAACCCGACGCAGTACGCCGCGGCGCATCGGCGCTTGGGTGGCGTTGGTAACCTCGACCCGCAGTCGCAGCAAATCGCGGGCATCGCAGCGACGGGCGTAACGACAGCGGCGGGCATCCTAGTGGGGCTCAGCGTCATCGGCGGGCCCGTTGGTGCGGCCATCGCGGGGCTCGCATCCATCGGAATCGCCATCGCGAATATGTTCGGTGGGTGCGGGCAGACGTGCGTTGCGGCCACGCACATCGCAGATCAAGTGGGCGCCTTGCTTCAGCAGATGTTCAACACGTACATGGCATCGCCGATTCACTACGAGTCGATGCAGCGCGCTTACCTCATCCAGTGGGACGCGGCGTGGAACGCGCTCGTACACGCCTGTAGCGATCCGGCGTTGGGCGATGCTGGACAGCGATGCATTACCGATCGCCAGTCGGGTGCGTGCCACTACCAAACGCCAGCGGGCGGCTGGGTGAAAGACGCGAGCGGGAATTGGGTGTTCGACGGAAGCGCGGGGCCGAACTGCTGGAATTGGTTCACTGGTTCACGTGATCCCGTGGCGAACGATCCCACGGTAGTACCCGATCCCATTGGCGCGATTGTGGACCCCGCGACAGGTGAAGTGACGGGCATCGAACCACCGTCGATCTTCGGTGCGGGCGGCGCATCGCTCGGCCCTCTGGTTTTGATCGGCGGCGGAATCGCAGCGGCATTGCTGATACTGGGGAGCGACTGACATGATGCTCGGCTCACTCGGCTACGCGGTTTCGGCAACGCCTCCCTATTTCACGCCCGACACGCAACAGTTCGTCATGGTCCCGGCGACTCCGGGCGGCATGTCGAGTTACGAAGTTGAGACAACCGAAAGTTATCTGCAATCAAACCTCGTCGGTCAGATGCAGACGCACCAGCAATACGCTGGATGGACGCAGGCGCAATGGATAGCAGCGATCACCGCCGATGCGGTCCAACGGTGCGCGGCTTACCCCGCAAGTTGTCAAGGCACCACGCCGCAAGCGCTTGGGCAGAAGTACGGCACACTCGCCTATCAGATCATGCAAATGATCGGCGGGAATACAGCGCCTCCGCCATCGGGCAACGTGCTCGATAACGTCGCGCCGACTCCGCCCGTGATCTACTCGCCGCCGCCAACACAATCACTCACGCCGCCTGTGCCGTTGCCGCCAATCACGCCGGGGCAAGTGGTGAACGGTACGCCAGTGCCAACGAACAGTATGCCAGGGCTGACATCGTGGCTCGAAACAAATTGGGTGATGGTTGCAGTGGGCGTTGCGGCACTGGCATTTCTGCCGTCGATGTTAGGAGGAAGACGATAATGGACCGCACTTCAGTAATGTCGCGAAGCCAGACCAACATTCCGATGCCGCAACACATGCCGGGAGTGATCGCGCCACACATGCCGCATCCGAGAGAGGCGGCGCTTACTCATATGGCCCCGGAAGCATTAGCGCATCTTCCACCCGCAACCCTCGCGAACCTGCGAGCCATGCAGGGCGTGAGCGGACTCGGCGATGGCAGCGCGTCTTCGCTGGTCACGCCTACGACGGTTGTGCAGCGCCTGCCGTCCATCGTGAACCCGACGCCTACGGAGTTGGGCGCGACGTGCGATGCATTCACACTGTGGGTCAGTGAAAATCCGTTTTGGGCATTGGGCGGTTTGGCGGTGATCGCGTATTTCACGGTTCTGAAAGGCAAATGATGAGCGTAGCGATTCAGGAAATCATGTGGCTCGTGATTGCGATGGGGATCGGCGCTATCGGGTGCCTGCTCTACGCCTACTTCGCGGATAACGCAATGATCTCCGCATCATCGAAAGACGAAGAGAGCGACAGCGAGCAGGGCGCGTTTGACGATCCACACTCGGAGGAGTACACGCAATGAAGCGGCAGGAAAACCCAGGCGGCGGAAATCAAATTCTAACCATGCTCATTGTCGTGGGCGGCGGGTACGTGTTGTATCAGTATCTCGTATCATCGGGCATGTGGGCGCAATGGTTCGGCGGCGCGGCAAGCGGAACGGCAGGGATGCCGACGCTCCAACAAATCGCGGCTGGCATTCAGTCGGGCGCGTTCGTTGCGGCCGGCCAAGACGCGCACGGCAATACCATCGTGCATCAAGTCTCGACGGGCGCTTACTACGCGGTCAATAACTCGTCGGGGGCCGTGACGCTCGCGCAAGGGCCGGGGTCAACGGGCTCAACTACGACGGTGCCAACCACGGTTCCCGTTTCAACCACGCCTCCGCCGGCGGCATCGAATCTGCAAGCGCAGTTGCAAAGCTACGCGAATCAGTATCTCGCGAACATGCAAGCGGCAGGCACGCCCGTAGCGGGGTTGAACGTCAATCAGTGGCTTTGGTATTACCAGATCATCCGGCGCGGCGCGAACCCAGCAAATACCGCAACCTTCACGATGTACGGGACGCAAGAGGACGAGGCCATCGTACGGGCCTTGGGCCTGACGGACGCCCAGCAAGGCACCATCGTTACTCTCCAGCAATTCATGACGGCGCTCGGAAGCGCGGGGCTCTCTGGCCTCGGCGGAATCGTGATGGTTCCGAACAGTGGGCCGATCAGCAACCCGCTACCATCGAGGGTGCCCGCGCAGAGTTTCAACCGTGGCTTTGGCGGCTACAAGCATGGCGTTAAGGGGAACACTTATGTACAGTAAGATCGCAGCGGTTGTGCTCGCATTCGGCCTGCTCGTATCGTGCGCGCCGAAAGCAACCACGCCAGCGCCGCCCAAGACACCATTGCAGGTGGCGGTAATCGCCGAGGCTGATATCGCATCGGCCATCGGTCAAATCCAAACCGCACTCATCAACGGCAACCAGCAAGGAGTCATCCCCGATGCCGTGGTGTCATCGGTGCTCACTGTAACGATCAAGGTGGCGTTGGCCGATCAGCAGATTACAAAAATCACGCAAGGGTTAACGGCACTCACGCCCGATCAACAAAAAAGCATTGCCGCGATTCTTCCGCCGATCTCGCAAGCGATTAGCGACTCGATTGCAAGCGGACTCATCCCGATCAAGAACGCGAATACGCAAGCGGCTGTACGGGAACTGTTGGTCACGTTACAGGGCACGATTTCAGGACTTCAGATTGCGATGGGAGGCAACTAAATGGACATCAACGCAATCATCCAGCTCCTCAGCCTCGCGATTTCCGCGGGCACTAATATCTATCTGTCGTTCAAGCACAACGCAGACGGGACCGTGGATATCACCGTGACGCAGACGCATACGTTGTCTGACTTGAGCGCCGACTTACAGCAAGCCGCGGCGTGGTTCGCCTCCAAGCAAACAACGCCGCCAGCACAACCACCCGCAGAGGAGCATAAATGACTTGGTTGACGAAACCGTACTACGTTCGACCGGATAGCGTGACGATTCAGAGCACCATCCGTGGCTTCCCGCCTTCGATTGTCGAACCGACGCTTACGATTGAAAGCGTGATGCAAGGTCTGCTTTCGGGGAAGTTGGATGATTGTCATTTCTGGTTAAACCCGGCGCATAACACGTTTTTGACGGCCCGAAACGAACAGGCGATCATCAACGATTTCGTATTGAGCGCTCTTCAGCGCGGCCAGTTCTTCCCGGCAATCGTCACGGACGGGGAAGATCCCATTGCGCTCGGGACACAGTATGCACGGATGATGATCTCGATCATGCAGCAAATCAATTCTGGCGGGGTAGGTGGCGGCACGGACGGAGTTAGTTTGTGGGATGCGTGGACCGCGATGACGGAGCCAATCAAATGAAATCCGGTCGCAGAGGCTTCCTTGGTTTATTCGGCGGCGCGGTTGCGGCTGGCGTTGTCGCAGCGAAGGCCGAACCCATAGCGCCCGCGCCCGTGCCCGTCGCTCCAATAGTGGCGAAGGTAGCAACGCCACCGATGCCGGAATACTTGCGGTACATGGCACCTGACCCGTGGTGCGTAACTTCGAGCGCGTCGATAATGTTTTATTTGCCAGGAACTCACACTTTGAATATGGGAACCGCCGTCAATCGAGGTCAGCGCGTATGATGTGCCTTGGCTGGGATAACAATCCGATCTGCCAACCTCCCGATCAGGTGACGGTCGTAGCGCCGTGTCCGAGCCCTGCGGCGGCTGCGGCTGGCTTGGCGTGCCCTGACATCACGTGGTTCTGGATCGCGGCGGGATTGGTGGGCGTCGGCGCCGTGATGAAAGGTTCAACGCGAAAAGAGCGCACGCAATGACCATCGGCTACATCGGCGATACCACCGTCCAGACCGCGCCATGTCCTTCGCTTGAACAATTGCAAGGCATCGTGGACCCTAATGATCCGTGCCAAGCGGCAAACGCAGGCTTGACGCCTCCCGGCGATGTGGTGGGGCAAGAAACCGTAAGCACAGGGCCCTCGCTAGCGATGTTAATTCCGATTGGACTACTAGCGGTGTTCGCTGTGATGGGTGCGCGAAAATGATGCTTGGCTCCATTGGCGACGTGGCGAGTTCGTGCGGGCCGAATCCGTGTGGGGTATTCAACTTCCTTGGTTCGGAATGCGCGACGTGGCAAACGTGTGCCGCCGCCGCGAACCAAACGTCAGCGCCGTTAGGTGGCGGGCCGTGCGTCGTTGGCGGGTTGGATGAAAACGGCAACACCATTGTTTCCTGCGGAGGTGCGCCACCGTGTTTGACGGGGCCGGGGCCGCTGCAGCCGGGGCAAGATTATTGTCCTGGAGTTTTGGGGCAGGGGTCAGCGGACCAAAATGCGAATAATCCGGTCGGAGTTCCGCAGTGGCTGCTGTTGGCCGGGGTGGTGTTCGGTCTGGCTTTGATTGCGGGGCGGTCATGACCATCGGATATATCGGAGACGCTTCGTGCGGCGAGAATCCATGTACGTGGGTCGATGACATCTATGTGCGCGATGCGTGTCTTGCGTATCTCGATTGCGCGGACCCGAATAATCTGCTCGCGATTGGCGCAGAGCAAGGGGCGATTGCGGCGGGCGGAGCGGCGCTGGGGCAAGGGGCTGGGCGATTCTTTAGTAATTTGGCGGATCAGACACTGCAAAACAGCAGTATCGGCGGCACGCTGATTATGATTGCGCTGGCCGTTGGCGGTTTCTTTGTGGCTGAGAGTCTTTTGAAGAAGTGAAGGAGAACACGATAATGGCAGGGTTAAACTTTCATCCGGCTCCGGGCATGGCGAAACTCCCGCCCGGTTTCGTTGGCGTGCGCGGCATGGGCGACATTCTCACCACGAACGGCTTCGCCGTGCCTGATCGCGACATGCAGAGCGCCGATGTGCGGATGGGCATGGCGGGCATTCTCGCAACGCAGGGTTTCGCCGTGCCGGATCGCGACATGAACCCTGTGGCGGACTACGTTTCAGGCAATGTGCGCCCGTTGGGGCAGGGTAGCGGTTGCGGCGGCTGTTCGTGTGGCGGAAGCAAGGGCAGTTTGAACGGTATGGGCGTTGGCGACATCGCGGCGGACTTCACGGCGATTCAGGGAGACTTCGCGGCCGGCAACTACATGGGCATCCTGAGTGCGCCGATCATGGGCATTCCTTACGCTCTGCCATTGTTCGCGGCGGCGCTGCTCATCCTGCCGGGGCTCATGGGCGGCGGTGGCGGAAGACGACGACGGTAGAAAAGGAGAAATGCAAATGGCACCTTGGAGCTTGATCCTGTGGGTTTTCGCGCTGGTATTTTTCGTGATCGCGGCGTTTATTCAGCCGCCCGAAGAGCCACGGCGCACACGGCTGATTGCGGGCGGGCTCGCTTGCATCGCAATGGCGGGAATCATTGGCGGAGCGGTTGACTTTTTCGGCAAACGATAAATGTACCTCGCAGGGCTTGGCGACAATTCGAGCGTAGCGGTTCCCATCGTCGGGAGTGATCGGGCGACTATTGGTTTCTCGCCCACGACGATGCACGTCGATCCAGTGAGCGGGTTGCCGGAAGCGCAGGCCGTCGCGCCGGGTACTACCGTCGTCGTTGCTGCACCCGCGAGTAGCGGGCCGTCGATTTGGTTGCTGGGCGCGCTCGCTTTCGGCGCATGGTACGCCTACGAGCACGGCTGGTTTCAGAAGGCGCTGGACGCGCTAGGTATCAAGTGGCCGGAGGACGGAGAGTGATGCCGTTGCGCGGGTTCCTGTACGCATCGTGGACGGTTATCGGCGCAGCGGCGCTTATTGGTGTTGTTATCTGGAGGTGCGCGTAATGCAGCTTCCATTAGGGTTCGGGCAACTCGATTTCGGCGATTGGCTGTACGGTCTATTCTCTGGATTTATCAGCGGAGGCGCTACAGCCATCGTCTCCACGTTCGGCGTGAGCGCGATTGATCCCGGCGACGTGAACCTACAGCACCCGTCGAAGTTCTTCGCGATCATGGGCGTGATCTATCTTGTGTCGGGTGTAATCAGCGCGGCCAATTTCCTCGTGAAGCGTCCACTGCCAAGCGTCAAGACGGTGACTACGACGCAGGAAACCACCAAAGTAACAGCGGACCCGCCAACGAAAGTTGTAACGACCGTAGCGGAGACGCACACGGAGCCGATCAAGGGCACTGGTGACGGTACAGGCAAATGAGCGCAGCAACCCCACTCTCGATCCGCGAACACACCGCGCGCTCGCATCGCGTGGCGCAGGGTGATCGTATCCACATCGTCCCGAAGGATGTCGAGAATCAGGACGGTGTGACCGTGGAGCACGTTCGCAACGGAGTAGCGTTGACGCCCAAGGGCGCGTTGCTATTGCGGCAGTTCGAGGAGCGGATGCTGTGAGTAAATATCGCATCTTCACGAATGATCGCGGCAGAAAGCGCGGTGTGCCGATGTACTCCGGGTTTAAGGACGTGAATGCGCCTAGTCCCGAAGCGGCCCGCAAGAAATGCCCTCCGCAATTCGATGAACCGAACTATGCGCCCGCCGTGGCCATCCGCTTTCCTGAAAGCGCTCAGTCTGCCGACGAAAAGGAGTGGCTCAAGAAGCATGTCGGTTAAGCGCAACCACAAGCACGCGGAAGTCTTGAGCGGCGCGACGTTCCACCGAGCGAATACGGAGCGTGGCGCGAAGACGCAAGCGGCAGTCTATCGCGGGAGCGGTCATCGCGCTAAGGTCGCGCAGCATGGCGGCAAGTGGGGTTGCTGGGTGTGGCCGAAGGCGCGAAACAAGAAACGCAACCCTGAAGCGGGCGCTGTGGCGATGCGAGAAGCATTCACGGGCCTGCCGTCGCAGAAAACTATCACGGTCACGGAAGATGTTCACGTTCACGAGCACCTAGCGGCTTTGGGTGAGTTAGTTGAACTCAAAGTGAAAACGCTAAAGGGGGTGATCTACACCATCGGCTTTGGCAAAGCGGAAAACCCGAAGGGAGTCGCGAAAAAGGTTCGTGGCTGGGTTGGGCGTAGAGCAAAAACTGTGGCGGGCATCGTGGGTGGCGTGCAAAAGGCGTGGATAAACCCGAAGAAGATCAACCCTAACGGCGCGCCGATACTGGCAATGACGGAGGACGGCAAAAACTTGCAGATCGTCGGCGGCTCGCAAGCGCTCGACCTGAAGGCACTCGGCATGGGCGAGTTTGCGGATAAGGAATCTGTGATCGTTGGCGACATCAAAACGATTGACTACTTCGCCACGAAAGATTGGAAGGACGGCAAGAAACCGGAGACGGCCATCTATACGCATCGCATGAACGAGGAGACGGGCGGGCCGCTTCCGATGCTCCGCTACGACACGCGCAACAAGCGTTGCTTTATTGATGGCGGGCTCTACCACATCAAGCGGCCACTACTGGGTGGAACTTCGCCGGGGTTGGAGAACTGAATGGCGATGCCTGATTACTTCCGCGCTGGCCGGGGCACCTACTGGGCCAACCTCGCCGTCCATCGCTGGGGCAACGAAACCGTGACCATCGGCAACTATACCAGCATCGCGCAAGAGGTCAAGTTGCTCGCGGGTGGCGGGCATCGTCGCGACACGGTGAGCACTTTCCCGTTCGACGTGTTGATGCGCGGCGCGAAGACTGCGGACCCGCAAGACCGCTGCTATGAGCATGGCGCGGGGATCGAAATTGGCTCTGATTGCCACTTGGGGTTCGGTGTTACTGTGATCGGCTCGGTAAAGATCGGCCACGGCGCCGTGATTGCGGCGGGCGCTGTAGTATTCACGGATATCCCGCCGTATGCGATTGCAGTGGGGAATCCGGCGCGCGTGACGAAATATCGATTCTCCGATGAGCAAATTAAGGATTTACTCGCTATTGCGTGGTGGGACTGGCCGGAGTTGGTGATCACAGACAAGGACTTTGTTAACGAGTTCTATCTACCCATTGACAAATTCATCTGGCGCTTTGAGCCATGCGCCGATTCTCCGAACAAACGGCATCGTCAAGTGATCGTCGGCGGCAATTGCGTCGATTGCGACAAGACACCGCCGTTGATGGATCGGGAGTTCGCCCATGCTTAAACTCAACCTCGGCTGCTCCGACCAGTGCGTCGACGGTTTCATCAACGTAGACCGCTGGCGCCCATCGTGGGCCACTCCGCAAAACTACAAGTGGGCGGATCTCGCCGTACAGTGGCCGTGGGACGATTCGAGCGTTGACCACATACGCGCCTGGGACGTGATCGAGCACTTGTGGGACAAGATCCTGACCATGAACGAACTCCATCGTGTCCTCAAACCGGGAGGGACCGTCGAAATCGTTGTCCCGACTACCGAAGGCCGCGGCGCGTGGCAGGATCCGACACATTGCTCTTACTGGAACCGTAACAGCTTTTTCTACCACGAAGCCGGGAATCCGCATTACGAGCGTTTCCATGAGGCGTATGGCATCCGTGGCGCATTCCACATCGTGAGCGAGGAAACGCAGCGGCTACAGGACGGCGTGGTGAAGTTGGCGATAGTTCTCGCGGCGGCCAAGGAAGTAGCGCTTGAAGATCGGTTTATGCAGGTTGATTCGGAGGCTTTGGCATGAGTGAACAGAAGTGGGAGAAACGCACGTGCGCGCTGTGCGGACGCAACGATCTAACGCTTGGCGATGGATTCGCCTGCGTCGGCTCACTTGTGTTCTGCAAATCACATCCGCAAGAAGAATGCCGAGCGCTGTACAAGCAGGAGTTTCCGAACGGCGAAGAGTCGAACGACGATGAATTAGAACCCGTCGTTCAGCGATTGGACTGGAAACCATACGCGCCGCTATTCGATAGCGCAGAGGAGCGCAAAGAGGCTATGGCAGCGCTAGGCTTAAAATCTTTTGCGTTTTCGATAATCCACACTTCGGCGCGCCCGAACGAGTGGCGCAAAGTGTACGATGCGTGGTTGGCGAGTGCGGCGAATCCTGAAGCGGTCGAGTACGTGTTGTGCGTCGATCAGCGGTGGGGGTTTCTGCACGGCACGGACCCGGCGCAATTACACGCATGGTACGGACTCAGGCCGCAAGACAAGCTGCTCTACAATACAGGCCGTCGCTGCTACGTTGACGGAGTGAACCTTGCGGCGGCTGCATCCACTGGCGACACATTGATCGTGAACGCGGACGATCAATACCCGTGCGAACACTGGGATGCGAAGCTCGACAACGCAATCGACAGTACGACGGAGTTCGTGGTTGAAGTCTCCACCAACACGCCCACCGAGCACGAGCGCGGCATCATGGTCATGCCAATCCTGTCGCGCGAACGCTACGAGCGGTTCGGCTGGGTCATGTTCCCCGGTTATGAATCGATGTTTAGTGATAATGACTTCACTGCGATGGCGAAGCGGGACGGCTGCATCATCGACGCGCGGCATTTGATCTTCCCGCACAAGCATTGGATCAACCAGCAACGCGAGAAAGACGAACAGGACCGCGCGCAGAATCGCGACGAAGCGTACAACGAAGGTCGCAAGCTATTCGCGGCTCGCAAGCGGATGAACTTCTCGGGCGTGCCGCCGAAGATCGAAGCGCCAGCCGCTCTGGATGATAGAAAACCATTCATCGCGTTCATCACCCCCGGTAACGTATTCCCCGCGCCATGGCTCGCGGCATGGACGAATCTATGGGGGTCACTCGCGAGTGGGACGAAGTACAACATCACGCATCTTGTCGGCTACACGTCTAACGCGGGCATGGTGCGCACGGGGCTCGCGCGGATCGTACTGACGACCGACTTTCAGGCGCCCGTCGATTTCGTGATGTGGATCGATGATGACAATACGATCACGCCCGATCAGTTTGAAATGCTGATGCAGGACTTGCGCGACCATCCCGAATACGATGCCGTGGCTGGGTGGACGTGGTGCGCGAAAGACGATGACCCCGAAGTCGGGCGGGCAACGGTATCGTGTGGCTGGCTCAAGGATCTCGAGAAGACCGCAGACGGCCAAGATGTGAAGTTCACGAAGATCAAGCAGATTTCGCCGAAGGAACTATTCGAGTCGCCAACGGACCTGATCGAGATCGGGTATTCGGGGTTCCCTGCCGTTCTGATGCGCGTTGATCTTCTCCGCAAGGCGGGCAAGGAATTGTTTAACCCTTACGTGGACCCGCGCTGCGAATATGGTTTCAGCGGGGAAGACGTGGCATTCTTTGCTCGGGCAACCGTGAAGTCTGGAGCGCGCTACGCGGTTGACAGGCGCGTCAAGGTTCCGCACTACAAGCGGCGCGCAGTTGAACCCGTGCCGACACAAGAGCAAATCGAGGAGGCGCAGAGGATAACAGCGGCGCAGTTCGCCGCGAAGTACTAAATAAGTTTTTACATTTTCAGGGGTTCGCGTAATCGACGGAGAGCGCGGGCCACAAAACCTGAAGCCGAAGCAAGTCTCTAGAGCGGCTTGTGGATTGTATCTGGCGAAAGCTGGACGCGACCCGCAAGCCGCTTTTGCTTTGGCCCGATCTTAGCAGCACCCCGGAAGGCCGGGAATTTGAAAGACGAAAGGAGCAATAACCTATGGCGGTCATCGTAGTAAATTACGCCTGGACCAATCCGGCTGGGGGTGGCTATCAAACTTCGACAACCACTGGCCCCACCGCAGCACAGGCCGTCTACATCAACCAACTCATGTGTCTCCTGACTTCAGGAGACGCGGACACGACCTGTACGATCACGCACAACTGGAACCTGACCGCGGCGGAGCAGGCCAACTTCTACCCGAACATCCAATGGTGGCTGGGCGGCGGTTCGACCGGAACGCTGAATCCGATTCTCGTGTGGACCGTGACCACGAACACGATCACGCTTCTGAAAGTGTCGGCGGTCGGCTCGCAGGGCACGTATCTGGTGGCGATCAGCAGGCCGTCGACCATCATCCGGTAACGCGGTATGGCAATCATCCGCAGGGTGACCAGAATCGCAAACCCGCGTAAGCAGCGAAAGGCAGTGAAAGCGCGGCGCACTCGCAAGCATCGCGTCACAAGAAATCCCGTCCTCTTAGAGTTCGGGGTATTGAATCCAAGAAAGAAAAGGAGAATGAGCGTGGCAAAGAAACGTCGTAAGGCTCGTCGCAGTTCCAACCCTCGCCGCCACGCGGTGGCGCGGGTTCATCATCGTCGGCGTCGGAGTAATCACCGTCGTCGGCGCAATCCGATGACAGTGGTGCATAATCGCCGTCATCATCGCCGTCGTCGCAACCCCAGCATGATGAGTAAAACCTACATCGAGCAAATCGGTGGGGCGCTGCTCGGGTTCGGCGTAGTCCGTGCGCTTCCGGCCATGATCCCGGCAAGCATCACGGGGCTGATCCCACCCACTTCGTTCACTCCGGCTATCGTGTCGGGCGTGGCGACGATGGTTGCGGGCTGGGCGGCTCACAAGTTCGGCGGGCCTAACATCGCCGCAGGCGTCATGATCGCGGGCGGTGCGTTGACCGCTTCGCAGGTACTGACCGCATTGGGCGCGCCGAGTCAAATCGGTCAGTTCAACTTCGGCGTATCTGGCATGGGCGACATCGTGAACACTCAGGGTTTTGTTGTTCCTGATCGATCGATGCGCGCCGTAGTCCCCATTGCGCCCGCAGGCTCGGGCGTTGGTAGCTATCGCAGGATGGCCCGGTAACCCACCGGAAATAACAAGAGAGGAGACACACAAACCAAATGGCAACTTACAATCAACCCGGTGGGGCTCAGGCGGCTCAGATTTTCCAAGCCTTCCTTGGCGTCACCTATCAACCAAACGCGATGGACGTGCAGCATGAACCGTTGTACGACACGCTCACCCTTGCGGCCGGCACAAACGTGCTTTCCGCGACGCTCTCGCAGCAGTTCTTCAACAACCCGCAGAACAAGACCATCAACCAAACGAACGTCACCAAACCGGGGCAACTTCCCGCGCCGGAAGCGTTCGCGGTGTTCTGCATCCAGCTTCACTTCGACGAGAACATCCTTCTCGCGGATCTCCGGGCGATGTACAACAACTTCTGCCTGGAGTTCTACATCGGCCAGAAGTCGTACAACCGTGCGCCTCTCTGGTACTACAACGCGGGCGGCGGAATCACGGGGTACTTCACCACCTCCGCAACCTCGGTGCTGAACAACGGCACTCCCGGGAACAACGCGAAGAATCCGCGCGAGATCAATATCGTGATCGACAACCAAGCATCGTTCTTCGGTCAGTTCGACGGCGCTCAGATCACCTTGGCGACTTCGGGCAATGGCGGCACTGGCATGGTCGCCATGATGTTGCTCGACGGCTACCACGCGCGCGGCGTCCAGTAAACCTGGATTCGCGTGTAATGTTCGGGCCGCTGCGTTTGCCAAAAACCACGCGGCCCGTGGTGCGGGCATCTTCCTCCGAGTGCCCGCACCAAATTCTGATCGGAAGGAAAAGGAATCGGGGTAACTTTCAAGATGCTAAATGCAATCGCACCAGCGGGCGTACAGGGAGTGAACGACGCCTCCCCGGATGGGTACGTGGATGTTTCGTTTGATTACCCATTCAACATCGCGCTAACGGCGCTGCAAGTTTTTTTGGGTCAGACCGTTTCAATCTTCAGCGAAGCGGACTTCTGTTTCCGCGGTCTGGTCTTTTCATCCACCGGGTTGTTCTCCCTGCGCTTGCAGGACGGCCAGGGCTACTACATGCAATCGGGCCCAGTCTACTCGACCAACTACCCGAACAACCCCGGTGATCCCTTCCCGTGGCTCCCTGAGGTCATCTACCCGGCCAGCGGTCGAATCTGGATCGACATCGCGGACTTGAGCAACGCGGGGAACACGGTTCAGATTTTATTCAAGGGCGCGAATCGGTTTAAGGTGTAAAAGCCAGTGGCATACGACTACATCACAACCCCCCAGTTCGGCGACACGTTTTACCAATGGGCTTTCAACGCCGGGAGTTTGGCCAACGGCAACAGCTACCCGCTCCAGAAGATCGACATCACAAGCTGGGACTTCATTTGCCGCCATTGGGCAGGTTGGGAGACGGTCATCGACACGCCCGCCAACGGTGGTTCTATCAAGGCTTACGATGAGATCATGCGCGATTGGAGCGCATCGCCGCTCGCATACGGCAGTTTCCCGCAGGGCGAGGTCAAGGTGCCCGAAAAGCGTTACCGCGTCAATTCAAAAATTCAGTTCGACTTAAACAAGGTGCTCAAGGCAGCAAACAGCGGTACCAATGCATCACAGTTAGTCTTTAGCGGGGTGCGGCGCATCCCCGGCTGGGCGAGCGATCCAGCGCCGTCCAACTTCACGTACAAGCCCGTCAACTTCTCGTACCCGTATACGCTGACAGTCCAGCAGGCACCCGTCGCGCCCGCCAAGTACACCATCGAGATCAAGGATTACGATTTCGTATTGGAGCGCATCGAACTCACGCCCTACTCGTACCCGTCGAAATTCGCGATGCTGCTTTACGATATGAACAACGTGGCGCGGGCAAACACGCACATCGACTGCTTGCGGATTTGCCATTCGGACCCGTCGCTATCGAACGGTGAGTTGAGTTTCTTCCCGTCGCCACCCTTGCTCTACAAGGTCAATTCCGCGATTAACTTCGAGATCACGTCGCGCATCGGCGCGGGCGGGCCGCTGACGTTCCAGATGCACTTTGTTGGGAACCGGAGGATACCGTGCTGAAGTACGAGGCAAGACCCATTGGCGGCTTAGTGGCGTGCGGATCAAATGAGCTAATGCCACACCGTCCGTGGTTACAGCCGCTACCTCTCGTGACTGACCATTATTCGCTTCACGGTTTCCCGCTCAGGATGCGTTTCACGAGCGCTCTTTTCCTTGCCTCACCGGAGAGTTTAGCATGACGCCCACCATCACAGTCGAGCGCGACATCGTAGACGGCTTCACGATGAGCGCAAGCCAGTTGCTCGTGCCGACAAGTTACCGCGCGCTGATCCTCGGCCAGATGGACACGCTACGGCGCGCTTCGGCGCTGCGCCCGCGCCACTACGTCGCGCCGCTACAGACCGACATCCCGATCCCTGCCTACAAACAAGTCGAGTATCAAATCACGGTCATGGCGGGGTCTTACGTCTATGGCCTCTCCTTCGCGATCCAAGCGGCGCAGATTGACTTCGCGCAGTACGTTCACATCCAGATGACCGACATCTACACGGAGTCGCCATTCTTCGCCGATTACGTTCGCGGGATCAACTTCATCACGGACCCTACTTCGGCGTTGGCCGTTGGTTACCCCAAGGGCACCTTCCGCGCGCCGCACTTACTCGCGCAACCGCGCATCATCTGCGACCCCGGCAACATCGAAATCGAGATGTACAATTCGAGCAACACGGACCTCTATTGTCAGTTGTGCGTGTTTGTAGCGGAGCCGTGCTTACCACCCGATCAGATGGCGGCGCTATTGCGTCAAGCGGGGTACGCGGCGTGAGCATCAACAGCAACCCTCTGCCCGTCCAGAACATGCCGCCGTATCACTTCAGGACGTATCCCAAGGGTCTGATGCCGCGATGCCGTCCCTACGGCGCGAACCTGTACGACGACTGCTTGGACGCGGAGTACAAGGACTACGTTCGGTTCTACAACGAAGGGCGGCTGAAGCGCAAAGAGTACCTTTCCGCGCCGTGGGTTTCGATGCCACCGGAAGGACGGCGCTTCCGCCCGATTAGAAGCACGCCGCTGACGGCGTTTCAGGTTCCCGGCCCGGGTTTCAACGCGGTTGACACTGTAGTACTTCAGGAGCGCGTGCCGCTCGGCTACGACGGCGTGATCTCGGATGTGGTGTTCAACTATCTCGGCGGCTCCGGTTTCGATGAGGGGTCGGGCGAGATCACTTGGCGCTTAGCTGCTGACTACCTGCCAACAAGCCCCACGGACGCGACAGGCGGGCGCTATCTGCGCGACATGGGCGCGGTAATCACGAGCCTAGGGAGTCTCACGCAACCGTCGCCAGTGCCGCGGGGCGGCTTGCGGGTGTACTCGTGGGATCTTATTACGGTGTACATCAACGTATCCGCGGCGGCGACAATCGCGGGTGGCAATATGATCACGTCGATCTCAGGTTGGTATTGGCCCAGGTAGGCATGGATGCTCTCGGCCTTACTCGCGCTGATTCTGGCGGTTAATACGATGCCTGCGCTAGTTACAACGCCGCCGATCCTAGCAGATCCAATCGCTTTCTCGCGACAGTCTGGCGTCGAGATAAACCCGTTCGTCTTTGTCAAGGGTACGCATGCCTATGAAGTTCTCACAGGGAATACGGGCCTACTCAGCGTCTTCAAATCCACTGCGGCAGGCGTAACGACCGCATCTCTTGACCAAGCTAACGCACCGCTCATCCAAAGCGGGACGTTTGTGTGCTACTCCAACCCGAGTTCGTCGGTCATCACGATTGCATTCGCTCAGAGCGGCACGAATAATCTCGGTATTGTTGATTTCGACACAGCTACCGATACCTATGGGACGGCGCATGTGTCTGGTACTAGTGGCGTGTTCGCTCGCGGGGCTGGCGTATTCTTCCGCCCAAGTAATTCCAGTTACTACCACGTCTACGCCGCTGCTGGCACTGGACAACTGAAGTACATCAAGATGACGGCTGGGGTATTTGCGGCGCCTGTGAATATCACTGCCGCCGAAACGGGTGGGCAGGGGCAATTCTACGCGGCGTTTGACCCAACGTCGAACATTGCGCTGCTCTTTTACCTACTCAGCACGGCTACGCAGAAGTTCAACTGCGTAAGTCTCGACGCCTCCGATACGGTGGGGGTTCCGGTCACAATTACGAGCGATGGTGTTGAATGGGTAGACGCTACGATCAATAGCGGGACACTCAGCGTTGTGTGGGTGAATCAGGACGGCACTAAGGTAAATGTATCGGCGTCTGCCGTTTCCACAACCCCCGCCTTCCCTGCCACCAATCTTAAAACCGTTGCGGCTCCAGTCGGGTTGAGCTACCCGTCGATTACGCTCGATTGGACAGGCGCACTTACTGCATTCTGGTGCGTTGGGGACCGCTCGTTCAACCCTGGAGTGGATGAGGTTGACTATAGCCAATTGATTGCAGGCGTATGGACGGCACCAGCGCAGTTCTACGATGCGATCACGAATCCACCAGCTGGCGGCCTGCCATATCCCAGCCAATTCGTTCACACGCTTCAGGTAGCGACTATATCAAACGGTTGGGTCGGCGTGACTGCGATGGAGACAGGATTCTGTACTGGGTTTATTTTAGTAGTCCCAGGAATCCCTACGCCGCCAGCGACGCCAGTGGTTATCAACCCCGGTCCAGCGGGCCGCAAGCCAGTGCCGCTCCTGCCGAACCAGTTCGACTTCTGCCTGCATCGAGAGAGCCGCCTGTACTGCGCTATCGACGTGGCGCGGTTGAGTTGCGCCAACATCCCGGAGTGCTTCTCGGTGGACGAACGCGAGTGGGGAGCGGCGTCATGAGCAGCGCTACCGCTCGCGCCATCATCGCACCACCCAAGGGGGCGATCCACTTCAACCCTTCAGGCGTGATCCCCCTGCCGGCCGCTGCGTCTGGCGACGTGGAAGTGTTCACGATGCAGGTTCCATTGGGTTACGACGGCATCATCACGGGTCAGTTCAACGTGTTCACGCAAGGATGGGCCGAAGGTTCCGGCGATCTCATCTGGCGCATACTGGTCTACGATCCCATCGTGCCGCGTTATCTCCGCGATTGTGGGAACATCCAAGTTACGCTCGGAAAGGTGAATATCTACCAAACCGTACCGGGTGGCTTGCTGGTGCGCTCAAACAATCGGATCGCCTATATTGTGAATGCGCCGAATGCTTTCGGCTCGCTACCGCCAGCAGGGACGGGGAGTATTATTGCGGGGCTTCATGGGTGGCTGTGGCCGAGGGTGCAATGAGTGACGCTGTTCAAATCGAGCTGATCGCAGCTATTCCAGGCACCGTTGCCGCGATAGCGAGTGTCATGAATCACTTCAGAATCGAAGTAGTGCGCAAGGATGTTTAACGGCAAGATGCAGCAACTTTTGAAAGTGACTGGCGATGCGCGTGAAGCTAAAGGGAATCTCGCTGGCCGCGCGGAAGCTAAAATTGAGGATAGGGAGAGCCAACCTTAATGGAAGATGTGACTTTAAGCGAAGGACGATACATCCGTTTGCCGCTTCGTCTGCTGTGGGGTATGCTGGCCCTCGCTGCTGGGGTAGTGTGGTCTTATACTGATCTGCGCGGACAGGTCGAGGATACGAAGAAGGCGACTGCACAAACTTCCGTAATGGTGATCGAGGACCACAGGGCCATCGTAGAAATGCACGACAGTGTAACGAAGTTGGGCGACTTTGCGGACGAATCGCGACGGCTATATAACCGCTATTTCAGAGACTATTCGGACCCTGAGTACAAGCAGGGGACCACAAGGGAAAACAGGAGGTAACTTGCTCGATATGACTACTGTTTTTAGTTCTGTGCTCGCTACTTGGGGCGGTTTCAGGGGTGAGGGGCGATCAAAACGCCCGTTTTCTGGCCGTGGACTATCGGTACTCGCTGTTCTCGGTAGTTTGATTTTGGCGTTCTCGCTCGCGCCGAACGCGGCGGCGCAAACCGGGAACACTACGATCCAGCCCGATTGCCTGATCCCCTTCACCTTCGCGGCGGCCGGCAGTTTCCCGTCGACCACAGTAGCGAATGACCCCGGCGACAACCGGACGAAGGGTTGCGCGGCATGGACACTGATGTACCAGAATACGGGCATGACGAGCGTGACGGTGACGCTCCAGAGCGGTTCCACGCCAACGACTACGGTATCGTTCGGCTCTTTCGCGGGTACGATTTCGACGGGATACGTAAACCCGATTGTGAGCGATACGGGCGGCTCGCTGCAGGCGACCAACGGCACGGCGGATATCTCATGGGTGCGTGTCAATGTTGCCGCTACTGGCACAGGAACGCTTACGGGCGTGCTCTATGGGTTTAGAAATACGAGTGCTGCGGTGAATGCAGCTGGAGGTTCCATAACAAGCATCGCGCAAGCATGCGGAATCACAGCCACGCCGAACCCGATCATCGCAACGGGCACGATCTTATCGAACGGCGTCTGCGTGACAATCAATAACGCCGCAGTGACAGGCACCACTGTGAACAAACTCGCCAAACTCACCGGAGCGCCATCCACCGCCGTCATTTCGAGCGCGGGCGATACCAGTGGCATTATTGGCATTGTCGATTCCGGCGCCGGGACTACAGGCGCATCCATCATCCAGACGGAAGGCGAACATACCTGCGTGTTCGACGGATCTACCACAGCAGGCCATTACGTTGCGATCAGCGCGGGCACGGCTGGCGATTGCACGGATGCGGGCGCAACCTTCCCGACTACCGGCCAAGTGATCGGCGTCGTCTTATCGACTAATTCAGGAGCGGGCACGTACTTTGTGGATATGTCGCTACGGCAATCAAGCGCCAGCGGCGGCGGTAGTGGCGGGTCTAGTTATAGTCAATCGTTCACATCACAAACCAGCGTAGTGTTGGCACACAACCTAGGGAGCACGGCAGTCATCACACAATGCTTCAACGGCAGTTCCCCCGCACAGAATATCGAGTGGAATACCGAGCAAATAACAGATTCAAATAATGTCACCGTCACGTTTACCGTCGCGCAAACCGGCTCCTGCGTCGTGACGAGCGGCGGCGGCACGCAAGGTCCAGCGGGTCCGCCTGGGGCACCTGGGAGCACTCCTGGTAGCCTCTCTAATCAACCACTGACGGGGCTCGGCGTCGAATACGTCACGGGGTTAACATTCACGGTCGGAGCTGGTACCTATACTATCGGTGGCACTCAGTATTCGAGTCCGTTGACGAGCGTGACGCTAGCAACCGCCGATCCATCGAATCCCCGTATTGACGTGATCTACGTGGACAACACAGGCACCGCATCCAAACTGACCGGGACGCCAGCAGCGACCCCAAGCCAACCCACGGTCGATTATTCCACGCAGTTGCCTCTGAATCTCATCCTAGTGCCCGCTGGGGCCACTACCCCCGGAGGAATCGCCGCAACGTCGATCTACATCGACAACGCAGAATGGACTTGCGCATCGTCGGCGAACATCAACTGCAACTCGACCAATAATCCATACGCTGGCACGAAAGATATCGAAGCGACGACGGCAGTTCTCGGGAACAACTTCACGCTGGTCAAGCCCGCGGCCGGCACAACCGATCTTTCGACACAAAACACTCTGATTTTTTACATCCGCTCCAAGGCGGCATGGCCCACGGGGAATGGTAACGGATCAAATGGATTACGCA
>Ga0105238_10000384_pt1 | contig 47364 bp, 56 predicted proteins | sample KBSC34metaG_FD_81526 | JGI IMG/M metagenome (GOLD analysis project Ga0105238, IMG submission 81526) | Corn rhizosphere microbial communities from Kellogg Biological Station, Michigan, USA - KBS C3-4 metaG | ecosystem: Host-associated > Plants > Roots > Rhizosphere > Soil | place: Michigan, USA...
CATTTCTCACCTCATCATTCCAGTCCACAAGGTCTCCTCTCACACGCTGAGGGAAAAATGGGCCACTCCCATCCCGTATAGGAATGGCCCAACCCGATCTACTCCTTCGGCTTGTAATCGTGAGGCATGAAGGAGGAAATCTCCGCCCTCGCCGCACAACGCGTGCCCGTCTCGGGATGATCTCCCGCGCCGGTGAATTCGCCCTTCGAGTCCGTCCCGCCCTTCAACGCCATGATCTTCTTCTGGCCGTAGACGGTGCGGGGGCGTTTCTCCCCAGCCTGTGCCGCAGCCTTCTCCGCATCCTGGTCGCGCAGGACGTTCTGCACCTTTGCGAATCCGATGGGCTTCGACTTCAGAGCCTCGTCGAGTTGCTTTACGTGGTCCAACTGCTTCAGACCGGCGATGGGCTTTCCGGTGAGAGAGCGGAAGGCGTCCCCCACAGCCGACTGGTTGTTGCGATCCACATCCGGCTTTGTAGTCAGCGGGAATCCGGTGAACACGAACTTCCCGTCGATCTTCGGGTTATCAGGGGCGATGATGGTGCCCTTGATTGCCAACTCGAAATGCGGCCTCATCTCATTCTTCCACTGCGCGGCGCGGTATGGCACTCTCTCGCCTTCATGAAGCACCCCGCCATTCTCGAAGGTCATCTGGTAGACGCCATCGGGGACAGGAGGTGCGGGGCGGTTATAGTCGGCATCGGGGTCGAATTCCCCCTCGATCTCGACATCCTGCGATTCCAGACTCTCAAGGTATGAGTCATCGTATGTAAGTTCTGCTGCCATTTTCAGTGTCCTCTCATTCTGTGTGGTGGTTGGTTAAACGATTGCCGAAGTCCTTAGCGCCCTACGGATGCCAGCGTCGCCAGAATCTCTTGATCGATGTCACGTCGATTCAGCTTGGCGTCTTCTGCAAGCTTGGCGTAGATTGCGCGGTCGTCACCTTTGAACACGACCGTTACCTTATCCAGCTCCAGCTTCTTTTTCGCTCCATTCTCTGCCATTATTTCTCCTTTCCCTTTGGTAGCTGTTTTATGTAATCACGCTTCAATTCCTTGATCCCGCGAAGTACCTGTTTGATTGTGGTTTTGTTGACTCCTGTAGAAGCTGTGAGGAGCACAATCAAGCCATACTCGTTGAGGTCACTCGCCATGAGCTTTTCAAAACCATCCGCAATACGGACGATTGCGGTAGCGAGAACTGCCGTCGGAACTTCTTCATCTTTCTGAGTCACGGCAACACGAGGCATTATTTCTCCTTTCCATTGAGGAATTCCAGAAACTCCCCAATCCCTTTATCCAGCGTCAGCGGAATGAACCCATTCGGCCATCTCTTCCACATCTCCTGAAGCTGCGCCGGGGGCATCGTCACCTTCGCGGGCCATTGCAAGCTCGCCACTTCAGAGGGGTGTTTGTTGTACCACGCCTTCACCTTCTTCTGCGCGCCGACTCCTTCGGCCTGGAGGTGGAAGCAGTGATTCACTCTGCTCGGCAGCTTCCCGTTGATCGCCTTCCCAATGGTCTCCGGCCCCAGCGTTGGGCGTTTTATGCCGGAGTCGTCATCCTCCCCCTTCCCCTCCAGCGCGGTGAACATCGTGATGTGCACGGGGAGGGATTGGAAGGATTGCAGGAGGTCGAGGATTTCGGTGTGACAGTCGGCGTAATGGTTCATCGTATTGGTCCCCATCTGCTCGCCATCCTCGATCCGGGGAGCTGCGGCGGGGTCACCACTGCGCTGGTTTTTCTGCTTCACGTCGGACATGAAGGCGGTTGCATAGCTCGAAAGGCTGTCAATCACAATCGCCCCAATCTCCTTCTCATCCTCCACGCTCCACGGTCTCCATTTCGTATTCGTCTGATAGCGCGTCACCCCACCCTGAGCCACTGCTGTCGGCGCGTTTATCACGCCATCCACCGGCCACTCCCCGCGCCTCAGCTTCCGCATAATCGCGAACGGGTTGTATTCGTGCGAGGTGGGGAATTCGAGCGCCTGGATGATCCCAGCGTCTACGAGGTCTTGAGACGGCGACCAGAGCGATCCCCGGTCGAGCGCGATTAGTCGCGTTTTCTTTCCGTATACCTTGTGAACGAATTCCGCAATGTAACGGGCCTGCGTGCTCTTGCCGCTGTCGGATGCGCCGTAGGTCATTATTGAAATCTTAGAAGTCACTTATCTCGTCCTTTTCCGCGCGTGCAGCCGTTTCAATATCGTCCAGAATTGCGAACTCTTCCGCCATCTGATCCAACCAGCGCTCGTACTCTGCGTCGCGATAGGCACCGGCAGCTTCCTGTGCGTCCATGTAATCAATCATTGGAATCCTCCTGCTCGGGGTGGTTGGCGCTGCGAATCTGATACAACTCCCCAACCTCCGCCGCAGCGCCTTCGTGGCAGATGGGGATGAAGGGGCAGCCACTGAAGCTGTGACAGCTATGTGTGTATTGGGGAAATAGCTCATCTAGTAGCTCCTGAGGGGGTAGCCCAACTAATTGATAAGGGCGCAGAATCTCCAGAGCCTCAGCCACGAACTTCTCCTGATGTATCACCTGCCTGCGCCATCTCTCCACCTCATCCACCCTGCGCTCCACCGGCAGTGCGCTCGGGAACACCTCCGCCAGTGCGTCCAAAAACCGGGGAAAGATGGACCGATGGTAGAGGGCATCGATCCACGCTTTGACCCCGCCCGGATAGTCGCGCCATATCGGCACCAACTTCCAGCCCTTTCCAAGGCGGGATTCACCGCTCCCGTCCTCCTTGGGATATGCATAACGCCAGCTCCAGTCATCCTCTTCCGGCGTATCGCCGAGTTTGTGCCAGCCGTAGATGAGGTGGCAGTTCTGCTTCCAGAGACCGTCCCAGTTATCCTTGCGGCGGATTCCTTTGAGAGCGTACTTGTACAGCACCCCTTCAATCCTCCGCTCCTGCGACTGCTGCAATCCCCAAACCTCGCTCATGCTCTGCATGTCATGCCGGTCCTGCTCCATTGAGCGCTTGTCGTGCTTGGCGCGGGTTTTCCAACTAATGACGTAGAGATCACCGGACGCGCGCTCCCGGACCAGGGCATCGGGGCGGAACATCAATGTAAGCTCTGGCGCGAGATCGGCGCGGCCTTCGCGCTCTACTTCCACAATCTCAAAGTCGCGGAGGAAGCTCTCACCTTCGAAGGCCCACCAGCCGCGCAGCAGGGCTTCAGCAAGTGCGAACTGTTCCTCACGGCTGTATTGAAGGTCTGGAGTCTCCTCGCCATCGAACTTCACAGCAGCGGAGAGGAATTGGGTCTGGAGAAAATCGTGCGCTCTCTCCACTGCCTGATCCACCAGCCAATTCGGTGAGTGGGTCATATCGCGATTGGCGAAGAGCACTTCAACGCCCTCATGGAACGCTGACCCAAACTGCAAAGGTAAGCTCTTACTCTTCCGCTGCAATCCCTTGCCGTGGATGTGGAAGCCTAAGTATCTGCTCCGGGGGCACTGCTGGTAGGCAATGATTCGGCTTCTATCAGTCTCGAACATAATCGCTCAATCCCCTCTCGATTCTTTCTCTCAATTGCTGTGTGGATAGTAGCTATCAAAGCTGTGGATGTCAAGGACTATTTTACTTACACTCAACGATCTTCGCAATAGTCATCCAATAGGACAGCTTCTTACGAAGGATAGGAGCACAGGCTGTTACTACTCCATTCTTGATCACGAAGCCAGCACATAAATACGAGGTTGTTACTCGATATAGTCCGTCGGCCAACATCATTTACACTCCGCCAAAGAATCCCCAAACGCCGCCTCCGCATCCACCTGGAATCCCCCCGGAGCCATCTCGGGATAGATCAGCACAGTGGAGGGGCGTTCCATTTCGTGCTTTATGTTCTGAATGCACTCATCCCTCAGCGCGAGATCGCAGTGAAAAACCATCGAATCGTGAATCTGATTGCATAAACCATAACGCTCGTCCCATTTCTGCGCTCGGATACGCAGCAGAACGTCGCGGAAGTGCCCGAACGCGTGTGATGCAGGGAGGAAGGCGACAGCTTGTTCCGCCTGCTCCCCCGCCACCATCTTCTGCAACTTCCTATCCCAGTGCTGGACGTCGAAGAAGTGGCGGATCGCGCCGAATTTGTTGATTAGCTGCTTGTCCTCTGCGGCTCTAGATCGGACTTCATCCTGGGCTTTTCGCAATCGAGGGAATAGCTGATACACCATCTCCCAAACCAGACGTGCTTCCGTCTCACTCTCGAAATCATCCCGGTTGAGCTGAAAGAGCTTGCGATACCCCATTCCAAACTGAATGCCAAGTATGGCGCGTTTGGCCTTGAAGTCACGGACAAACTTAAAATTCTCATCTCTCTTCAACTCCTTGAACAGTTGCGCCATTTCGGCGTCAGACATAGCCCACAACTTCTCCCGCAATGGGTGCTTGAGGAAGTAGCAGGTGACAAAGCTGTGGATGTCAATCCTCGCCAGTCGCGCGTAATCGGGGATATTAAAGTCGTGGGCCGTCGTCAGGGCGTGGAAGGATTTGAAGTCAAAATTAATAAGGCATCGGCCATAGAACGCCTTTTGCATCCCGTTGAAGCCGGAAGCTAAGGCTTTTTGAAAGGTACTCTTCCCATGCTTCAATCCATTCTGTACATTGGGCGAGCGCGAGGACGTCTGCCACGTCGCGGTCTGAAAGGTATATGTGGTATGCACGCAGCTATCGCGCGAGGGACTCCACCCGTCCACGTAAGTCCCTTCTACCTTTGTCAACTGCCTCCGTTGGATCAGCAGTGGGTAGATCGGATGCTTCGTTTTCGCGTACAGCCTCTCCAACTCCTTCATCTCCGTGGTGTCGGACGCCTCGTTCGTCGCCGCGTCGATGCGCTTGGAGTGTTTCGGAATCGGGTGTTTCAGATGCTTGATAAATCTCCTCACCTGCAAGCTCGAATTCGGGTTGAACTCGGTAGGAACGGCCCAGCGTGTCAAGACCGATCCAGCGGGCACGATCCCCGTCCCATGACACACGCAGCAGGAAGGGCGTTCTTTCTTCAGGCATGGACATTTCTCCTCCTTCTCAATCGTCACCTCAATCTGCACCATTCCCTCGGTCGATTTCGGCGTCCGCTTCAGCCCATTCTTCTGCTTCGTGCTCAGCACTTCAGCGGGGACCAGGGCGCGGATTTCAGCATCCACTCTCAGCCCTTCGCGCTCAATCAATTCCTTCAACGCCAATCGGCGGGTGTCGTCGATGGGAATCCCCCGCCGTGCCATGTCGCGCAGGATAGGATGAATGCCTCGAAAGTAGGTGCAATAACTATCCCAGAGATTCACAACACCACATCCGATTTCACTTCATTCCCCCACACATGCCATCCCTCGCGAGGAGATCGGGCGAATAGCTCTAGCCTGGGCGATAGGGAGACCTGCTCAATCAATTCATACGCCGCATTCGGCTTTTGGGAATGGCGCACAGGGTCGCGTGTATTGAGTATGTTTGGGAAATATCGGCGCATTGGGAAAGAGCACGGAGCTTTATAGCCAAGCAGCAATGTCTGTGTCCGATGGATTACATAATTTCCCGTGCCTGTGGGCTTTATCCAGTGAATAGGCGCGAGATACTTGAATCCCCACGCAGACATCACATCAAATCCTGCACGTAAAAACGCATTAGTTGTCCATAGCCAGAGATGACAACCTGGAGCCGCTTGCGTGCCGATGGGCAGAGCGCATATCTCCTCTAACGACATCGTTGGATAAGAGAGCGCCACATTCATTCCGCCTTTGGCGCGTTTGCGCTTTCCCATGAGCGGCTGCTGCCACGGCGGGTCAGCTAATATCGTCCTGTAAGTCATCCTACGGTCTCCCCGCTCAACACCTTCCGCATCCACTCATACACAGTCAAAGTCGCATCCACGTCGATGCACCCATAGAGCGCGAGATCACTCTCCCCCAGTGACTTCCACGGAAACGGAAACCCGCACATCTGCGCGGCGGCCTGGAGGTTCTTCGGCAAATCGCTCCAGTACGTCCCGAACATCACCATCGCGTCATCCGTCTCGTCTATCTCGACGCCGTTAGCTCGGAGAACCGGATCGTCAAAACTCCAGTTGTTGAATCCAACTTTTCCCACGTTTTGAAACTGGCAAATGACCCGGACGACTTCAACAAATTCGTCGCGAAACGGTAGAGCGATTCCCTCGCCCCTTCGCTGTGTGCATTGGAACAAACGAATGTCACGGTCTGTAAAACTGGTCCGCTCATCCTCATCGCTCCTTGTGCTATACGGCGTTTCAATGTCGAATGCGAGCGGGAGGCTGGGATCAAGGTTCTCGGCATAGCTCCAAGCCTCATCAATCGTCGGCGCTACTCTATATCCTCCACACTCAAAATCATCAACGCCATATCCCCAGGACTTACCGCGCACCAGTTTTCCCGCAGCAACGTTGAAAGCTCGCCGTAGGTCTCGTTGTAGCCAAGGAATAAGGTGAGCGTTTCCCCGCCGCAGAAAAGCCGGATGCGGAGTACCAATGACGGGGATGCCCTCAGCGCAGCCAGCACCGCGCACCACGTATCCATGCGTGTATTCCAGCGTTCCGTAGCGGCCTTTGGGGGGATTGGTGAGGGCTCTATACGCTGTACTTCCAAGGGCGAGAATGGCGTGTGGTTGGAGTTCACTTATAACCCTCGTCAGATGGTTCGTGATGCAGTGTTGTGTTGCGCCGTATTGCCACGGCGCGCCCTCAAGCCAATCCTTCGGCGGCCTGCAACGGAGCACGTTGGTGATCGCAACCTCCGCCCTCTCCACATGAACCTCTCGCATAGCATCAGCCAGAAGTGAGCCTGATTGTGCATGAGGCCGGAACGGTAGCGACTCTCTAGCCTCGCTCTCGCCCGACGCCTCACCGATGAGTAGTAAACGGGTTGATTCATAGCGTTTGCCGACCTCGATTTCAGTAAAACCGTGTCCTATATGCTCTAACGGGCATCCCACACAGAGCGCGTGCTTTTGCATACTCTACTCGTCTCTTTTTCCGGCAGAAAAGGCAGCGGACGAAGGGATAGCGTTTATTCAACTTTCGTCCGCACTTGGTACAGAGTCTCAGTGTGAGCCTATGCAATCTCTGGCTCATAGGTCTCGACGATCTCAAGTTTCGCGAGCTTCATTGCCCGTTGTGCCTCTTTCGACAGCACGCCAAGCGCACGCTGCTTTTGAATCTTTTCGCGCTCTTTATCAGACCACCTCGCCAGTTCCTTCGTCGCCGCACGCCGATCCATGGGAGCGAACTTTGCGTAACAGCGGACATAGCCATTCTTCGTCCGCCCTTCTACCTTCAACCAACGCCCTTCGCCGAAGAACTCCGTCCGCGTGATGAGCACACCCTTCGCCCATCCCGCGAGAATCTTCCGCCGCATGCAAAAAGGCGCATGACCCTCCACCGGAATCGCCACTATTGGCGCTTTCGCCTTGATTGCCGCTTCGATTGCCTTGATATGCGCTGTCATCTTTCGATCTCCTCTCAATCTCCGTTATATCGAAATGGGTTATTCCAACCTTCAGCAAACCGCTCCCTGATCCCGCGCTCTCTTGCGCTGACTTCGGGAATGGGGTACATATCGTATGATCCCCACCCGAACCAACCCTCCGGCACCCAGATGCGTACAGTGTGACCGACCGCCGCCTGATGCTCGCGAGCCATGTCAACCACATCCAGCTCGCTCGCGCCCATGGCGTGCCATGCGCAGAGATTGCATTTAGCCTTGGCGCTTCTCATCGGGCACCTCCGTGATCCGCAGCGACTCCTCCAACTGCCTTTTCACCAGCGACGGCTCAATCATGCGAATCTCCGCCACAAACGCATCTACTCCCAATGACTTGTATTGCAGCTTGAACACCATGAGCAGCGCATCGCCGCCCTCTTTGGTTGCAGCACACGGAAGTGCCGCTGACTTCAGCACATCTCCCGATTTGTAGAAAACTCCATATCCAATTGTCATCTCTCAAAATCCTCCACTGCGATCACAATAGGAGCGAGGGGGGAATGTGTCAAGGACTATTTTTGCACCGACTGTTGAAATTGATAGTCCTTGACTCCCCCGCGTTATATCACCTACAGTAGTGTGATGGGAAGAAAAAGAACATGGCACTGCAGAACGTCCGCGCCCTCAGAGATGTGCGCCAGATGCCAGCGCAGACTCCTCGCCCTGCGCCGACACCAGGCGGCAGAGCGCAAGCGGAAAGCAGCGTATCGAGCCAAAATCCGCGAGTACAACACGGATTATCAACGCAAGAAAAGGGCACGACTCCGGCGCGAAGCGGGCCTATAATGGCGCGATGAGCAGCCGCCCAAGTCCGCTGTAAAAGGAAAACCCCCGCTTGCCTGCGGGGGTTCAATTCGTTATCCGGTCTCCCAACCAGAAAGGTCGCCTACGTGCAAAGTACCACAACTCCAACCAAACAACCAAAATCTAAGACTCCCGCGCCGGTCGCGGAGATGCCAGTCACCCTGAATGTGGCGCTCGAACGCCTGAACCGCGAGTTTTGCGTCGTGTCGCGATTGCCGGGAATCGCTGTCATCCCCACTGCTGACGATCCCGAAATCCACATTTACTCCCGTGGCGAATTCTGTCAAACCATCTGCGCCAATCGCAAGGCGGGCGGCGTCGCGGTCGCAGGCTCATGGATGGGATGGCCAGGGCGAAGGGAGGTCAAACGATTGACCTACGCCCCAGGGCGCGCGCAATTCGAGCCGAAGTCAGACGCCCTCAACACATGGATTCCCTCGCCGGTCAAGCCTGCAAAGGGCGATTGCACGCTATGGACGGCTTACATTGACCACATCTTCCAAAGCGATGCAACGCACAAGGACTGGTTCCTCGCGTGGCTGGCGTACCAGTTCCAGCACCCAGGCGTGAAGCTGCACAGCGCGGTGGTGTTCTGGTCGCAGGAAACGGGCACTGGAAAGTCGCTATTCGGCTACCTGATGTCCGAACTCTTCGGCTCCCACAACTTTGCCGAAATCAACGAAGCCGAGCTGCACGGCAATTTCAACTTCTGGGCAGCGCGCAAGCAATTCGTGATGGGCGAGGAGATCAAAGGCTCGAACGCACAGAAGCAGGCCGATTTCCTGAAATCTGTCATCACCCGCAGATTCGTCACCATTAACACCAAAAACACCCCCCACTACACTCTCCCCGATTGCATCAACTATTTCTTCACCTCTAATCGCGAAAACGCCTTCTTCCTCGACGACACCGACCGTCGATTCTTCGTCCATAAACTCGCGGATGTGAAGCTGGAAGCCGATTACGTGGAACACACCTTGAAACCGTGGCTCCAGAATGGCGGCTATAGCGCGATCCTCTGGGAGCTGCTGCATATCGACCTCAGCGCGCCCCTCGCGTCCACAAGCAAACCCTTCAACCCTTTCGGCCCCGCTCCCGCCACAGGCGCGCGTAAGGCGATGATCCAGGCGAATCGCGAGGAGTGGGAGCTGTGGTGGGATGACTTCCAGACCACGCTCCCCGAAACTCCCGTCGTGCTCACGATGGACGATTTATGGGGGAGGTACATCAAACGTCACCCCCGCCCGCAGGCCACCGTCTACCAGTTCCGCAAGAAGCTGAAACCACGTTTGACTGAGCTTCGGGGCGGCAACCAAATCCACATCACAGGGGAGGGAAGACAGCGCTTGTATCTCCTCTCAGCACCTCAAATCACCTCTCATAATGCTGAGATGCTGAGATTAAATGCTCTCAGCAATGATGAAATCTCTCAGCACCTGAACGACTGCCGAGAGACGTGCTGAGAGACGCAAGTTGCTGCAATTCCTATGGTTCTCTTCTTTTCTCTCTCTCTCTCAGGAATAAATAATATAAGTACTAGGGCCTATAAGTGTAAAGCTTCCTAGACAGAAATACCCTCATCGGGGGATGAGGGCAAAATCTGCTGAGATGCTGAGAGATTAGCGCGCGATGACGTTCTGAACCCTCTGCAACCCCTCCCCCAGCGCCCCCGCCAGCACCAGGGCCACAGCCACCACCGCGCCCATTACGAACACCGTCTCCCGATCCCGCGCCCATATGCGTACCCGCTGCGCGCGTGTTGGCAGTCCTAAGCGATTCCTCAATTGCATATCAGTCATAAAAATCCTCTCAAAGTTGAAATTGCCGGGTTTAGTGCCGGCCCCGGTGACCGACCGGACCCCTGCCGCCACTGGAGTAGCGGACAGATGCTAAACAGATTACGCATACCAGCTTTCGTACTTCGGCTTGCCGTCCCAAATGCTCCCGGAGCCGTACTTCATGCAGACGTTGTTGTACTTATCGGCTTTGGCTCGAAACTCTGGACCCGTGAACGCGATGCCCCACTTCATTGGGTCCGGGTCGCTGACGTCGATACGCGGCTCACAGTGCCCGGACATTGGGCCGCATCCGCCTTCAGGCGTCGTCTGTGCAGCGATGGGGCGAAGGGTGACGAAGTTGCGCGAGGTAGCCGTCACCACGTACCAATCCACGTTGGTCTGATCGTATCCCCAAGAGTTTGTGATGATGGCACCCGGCTTGATGCTGTGCGGCTCGCTGGCTTCCTTGCGACGGCCTGCAACTCGTTCACGACGACCCGCAAGACCTGCGAACCAGTTGGCAACGTATTCTCGCCTGCGTTCCTCGGTGCGGAATGTGTAGTGGAAGCTGGGCTTCTGAGCTTTGCCGCCAAACCCAACGGCTCCGAGTTTACCGTGTGTCGTGATGTACAGGTAGACTTCCCCAAGCCCGGACTTATCGGCGACTTTGCAGGCACCTTTGGGGATATAGAACGATCTCGGCATCCGATAGCGCATTGTCTTTTCTCCAGTTTCTAAAGGTGGTTAGCCTTTGGGGTTGAGGGTTTAGAGGCCCGTAGGTGTGTGGATGCACTTCAGGCTGTGACTTCCCATTTGCCTATGGTGTTGCCGTTGAGGTCGCGGACAGCTATTGGCCCCGCATCTGTAGGTTTGATCGGCGCTGCGCCATAGTGCGTTAGGGCGGTCGCTACTCGCTTTAACGCGGCTGCTACATCTCCCCGCGTCTGCATTGCCTCATTGCCCAGCTCGATTTCCAGTGTGAATTCCATCTCTCTTACTCCTCTCACTCATTCAGGGTTATGCAGCGGGTGTTAGTAAAGGTCGTCAACGCGCAGTTCGGGGTGCAGTGTGAAAGCCCAGTGCGCAGCGGCTTCGGCAAGGCAAGCCGCGCCAGTACGTATCCAAGGGAAGTCTCGCACCGTGGCGATGGCGTCAAGGCATAGTGAGGATTGAATCTCAAGCCGCTCCGCCGCTGCCTCTGGCGAAGCTGCCATGAACCGATTACGTGCAATTGCTGTCATCTCTCGTATCTCCTTCACATCTGTACTGCGTTTATCTCCGCTTACAGGAATGACATTACGCGTCACAGCTCCCAATGTCAACGACTATTTATATCCCCGGAATCCACATTTCCACACTCCCCTGTGCAAAAGCGCATCTAATCCTTTCGGTCCCCAAATTCAATGGAGGTAACTACTTTGATAACTCTCATCCTGCTCGTCTTCGCGTTCGTCTTATTCGCAATCGCTGCATTCAATGTGCCCTCGCGCGTCAACCTGATCGCCGCCGGTCTCGCGATGTGGGTTCTTGCTGAAATCCTCGGCCACGTTCCGATTCACTAATTCCTCAGCCGTGATGATGATGTAAGATTCTGCTCATGCCCGCTGGCCGTCCGACTGAGTATCGAGAAGAATATGCCGAATGTCTCGACACGCTCATCGCGAAAGGCGCAACTGACGCGCAAATTGCTGATTTGCTAAAGGTTCATGTTTCAACACTTTACGTTTGGCGAAAAAAGCATCCAGAATTTGACGAAGCCCTAAAAAGCGCGAAAGAGCAAGCGGATCAACGAGTTGTGCAAGCTTTGTTCGACAAGGCGACGACTGGTGCTGATACGACCGCGCAAATCTTCTGGCTGAAGAACCGTCAGAGTGCGGAATGGCGCGAGAAGAGTGAAGTCGCTGTAACTGGTGATATAGCTGGGATTATTGCTGCGCGTCGTAAGCGTGCGGCGCCGCCCGCAGATGACAAATGAAGAGTATCTAGCAACTGCCATCGCAGACTGCTCCCGCGACCCGTCCGAGTTTGTGAAGATCGCGTATCCGTGGGGTGAGCCGGGGGACTTGGCTGACGAAACCGGCCCCTGGGAATGGCAACGCGATATTCTGAACGATATACGCGTTCATCTCAACAGCAGCTCCCGTTACATTCCCTTACAACTGGCCGTCGCCTCTGGCCACGGTATCGGCAAGTCGGCACTCATCAGCTGGATCACGCACTGGGGAATGTCCACCTGTGAAGACTGCAAGATCATCGTCACTGCTGGTACCGGCAAGCAACTCGACACCAAGACATGGCCTGAGATAACGAAATGGTTCAAGCTGGGGATCAACAAACACTGGTGGGATTGCAAAGCCGAGTCCATCTGCGTCCGGGATAAGCAGCATGAGCGTTCGTGGCGGTGCGATGCGATCACATGGAGTGAACACAACACCGAACCATTCGCCGGTGCGCACAACCGCGGCAAGCGCATCATCATCATCTACGACGAAGCCAGCGGCATCGCGGACAAGATATGGGAAGTGACGTCGGGTGCGCTCACCGATGAAGACACCGAAATCATCTGGATAGCGTTCGGCAACCCCACACAGAACACAGGCCGCTTCCGCGAGTGCTTCGGGCGCTTCAAGCATCGGTGGATTGGGCGGCAGATCGACTCGCGCACCGTCCCCGGCACCAACAAACAGCTATTCCAACAATGGGTGGACGACTATGGCGAAGATAGCGATTACGTGCGAGTTCGCGTCCGGGGCGAGTTCCCTCGCGCTGGAGCAACTCAGTTCATTAGCGGAGAACTTGTGTCAGACGCTCGTGGCCGAGACGTTGGGGATCAGGGAAGAGCTTATAAAGTGCTCTCGGTCGATGTCGCGCGATTTGGAGATGACCAGACAGTGATCGGGATGAGGCAAGGGCTGCGCGCCAAGATACTGGCGAAACTGCGCGGACTGGATAACACGCAGGTCGCCATGCGCGTGATGGAGCAGATGATGCTGCATGACGTGCGGGCGGTCGTGGTCGATGGCGATGGGAATGGCGGTGGAGTGGTGGACTTCATCCGCTTACAGCTTGATAGCGGGTCAATGCGCGAGTGGCGCTTGAAGCGCCCATGGTTCCGCTTAGAAGAGTTCCACGGGGGCAACTCGCCGGGAGACACCTTCATGTACTTCAATCGGCGCGCGGAAGTGTGGGGGAAGATGCGGGATTGGCTGGTCACGGGGAGCATCCCCAACGACCCCGAACTGGAGATGGACCTGACGGGGCCGGAATACTTCTTCTCCGCGAAGAATCAGATTCAGCTGGAGAAGAAAGAGGACATGAAGAAGCGTGGGTTAGCGTCCCCTGACACGGGTGATATGCTGGCGATGTCTTTTGCGATTGTTCCCACGGGGATTACACGGGAAGAGGCTTTGGCAGAGCAGATTGCAGCAGTGCAGGAGCGCGACCCAATGGCGGCCCACTTCATGCGCCTAGCTGAGACCGAGCGTAGGATGAAGCCGAAGACTTTGCAGTACTGGGAATAGGGAGGATAGATGAGCTTTCAAGAGCGCGTTCGTAACTGGCTCGGACTGACCACCATCTCCGCCCGTCTCGCCGACATCCCCTCCCGCGCCCTGCTCGCGTCGATTGAAGCTAAGAATCGCGACCGCCATGAGGAGTTACTGCGCATTCTGCGGGTGCTGGAGATGAAGATGCAAATAGAGCATGTGGGCCGGAAAGAGAATGTGATACCGTCCGATTGGGACCAGGTTCAGGCGATGGAGCTTCAGAAGATGCTGCAAAATCCCCCGAAGAAAGAGGAGAACTAAGATGGCACAGAAATTCAATCCCCCGTTTGGTTCGGGAGGACGCAGCGTGACGAAGCCGATGGCGGCAGCGCCGATGGGCGGAGGAGCGCCGGAAGGCGGCGAGGAAGCACCCCCGGAGCAGATGGCCGCCGAACACGGCCCTGCTGTGGAAGTCCACCACCAGCACGATCACGAGATGGGAGTGCATCATGTGCATGCGGTCCATTCCGACGGCCACGAGCACCACTCCCAGCACGCGTCCGCAGACGAAGCGCTGGAGCACCATAAGAAGCTGATCGGACAGGCGGAATCTGAGCACGAACCACACGACGAAGAAGAAGGCGAAGAGCCTTGGGGAGAGGAGTAATTATGGCAATCGACTACGCAGGAAAAGGTGCAGTGAATTTGCAGGATGCGGTGCGCGATCTGGATGCGCGCTTGAAGAAGCTGGAAGCGCCGAAGCCCGTGGCGGCACCGGTCGCAACCCCCGTCGCCCCGCCCACACCCCCGAAGCCGTCCACCGTCTGAAATGCCCTACAAGTCCATCGCGCAGGAACGGTACTTCAACGCGAACCGTTCCAAGCTCGAAGCACAGGGCGTAAACGTGGACGAGTGGAATGCTGCGAGCAAAAGGAGGTCTCTGCCCATGAAGAGTGAACATGTGGACCTTGGGAAGAAGGGGTCGTTCTCTGTGAAAAAGGGAGCGCTGCACGCGATGCTGGGAGTGCCGGAGGGGGAGAAGATTCCAGCGTCGAAGCTGGCTCCGCACGCTGGCGACTCTCCGTTGTTACGGCGCAGAAAAGCGTCTGCGAAGGGTTTCAAGGCGATGCACCACGGCGGATAGATGCCCGATAACGACCGTCCCCAATCCGATTTAGAGCAGTCCACGGCGCAAAAGCAGCCGACACTGACGCCGCTTCAGTTCCCCGAGGGGTACGTTCCGGGGAAGTATGCCCCATGGTTCTGTTCCACCGAGGATTGCTACGGGCCGGATGAGTTAGGGGAATACGCCAACTCCCTCGACGAGATGACGCAGAGCGTGAATAAAAGCGACTCTGCGGCGCGCATCTGGGAAGTCCTCCAAGCGTGGGAACAGCGCCTCTTCCGGCGCAACTATCACTTCCTGAACGCGGGCTGGAAGGGATGGGGGATGTTCGGTGGGAGCAGCGGTACCTCCGGCGCATCCATTCTTCAGACGCAGAACGCGATGAAACTCTTCTCCTGCAACGTCTATGGGGCGAGGCATAAGAAGATTGTTTCGCTGCTGGCGAGGGAAGTTCCTGCGATGCTCACTGCGCCCGTGGACGACGCCGATCCAATGGACCAGAGCGCGTCCGAGGAAGCGGAGAAGTATCTAAAAGTCTTCAACTACCAAGCCGACATGCCGCGCGTGATGAAGAAGGCGGCGGGGTATTTCTACACCGATGACAGAGTGGGATTCCTCACCTACACCGTGGCGGATCAGACGCGGTGGGGGACTGAGACGCCGGATCGGCAGCAGTCGGCGTATGGGATGCCGAGTTCGGAGGGGATCAGCCCCGAAACGGAGATGCAACCCGGCAACGAGCAGTCCGACCAACCCGCCCGTCGCGAAGTCACCTTCGTCGGCGGGAAGCTGGAATGGAAAGTCCCCCTCATGGCCGACGAGGAAGAGGAAATGGGCTGGGCACGCTACCAGCATGAAGTGAGCGTGAATTTACTGCGTGAGAAATACCCGTGGGTGGAGGAGAAAATTGCGACCCAAGGGAACGTGGGCGGGATGGATCAGATTGACAGGCTCGCGCGGATCAACGTCAGGCTCGCGGTGCAGGCGTCAAGCAGCTCCGGCGAGAGCTACAAGAACGACGCCACAGAGACCGTCACCTTCTACCGCCCCTCCGAATACCGCGCGATCAAAGACAAGAACGCCCGCGATGTGTTTTATGAAACCTTCCCAGACGGGATGGAAGTATGGCATGCGGGCGGCCAGCTCGCGATAGTCCGCAACTGCCGCCTGAGTAAGCATGTGAAGATTGTCCACCCGTATCCGGGGGATGGCCAGAACCGCGAATCCATCGGGTGCAATTACATGCCGTTGCAGAAGGTGTTGAATGCCAACATCTCGCTGCTGGACCGGTACTTCAGAAACTCCATCGCGCGTCGGTATGCGCTGGAGCCGTACATTGATACGCAGCTCCTCAACTCCCAGTCGAACGATCCCGCGAAAGTTACCCCCGTCACGGGCCTCGCGGACGCCGGACTGAAGATTCAGGACATCACGGGGATCGAGAATGTCCCCTCCCCCAACACCGCCATGATGGAGTTCATCCAATGGCTGATTCAAGGTGCACCCGAAGCGATGGACGGCGGGACCGCAGCCGCATTCGGAGAGAACGATGGCGAGGCGGATCAGGGGGTTTTCAAAACTACGCGATTGAAGCGGGATCAGGCGTTGCAGGTATTCGCAATGCCGTGGAATGCTCTCTGCGAGGCAGTGGAGTGCGTCAGCCTGCAAGCGCTCGAATCCGCCGCCGACAATCGCCTGACCGACATCTCCGCCTCCCTCCCCGGACAGCAGAAATTGAAGGTGGAGTTGGAGAAGTTGCAAGGCTCAGTGCTGATCCAGCGCACTTCGGACGAGATTCCGCAAACGCTCGCAGAAGAAGAGGAGCAAATGGCCTCCCTCTTCGAACAGGCGCAGAATGTAGCGCTCTACCAAGCCATCCTCGCCGACCCTGCGAACCTCGCCGTGTTCGCCAAGTTCCCCTCCTTGCGCGATCTCACCATCCCCGGCGCTGACGCCGTGGAGCAGCAACAGGGCGAGTTCGAGATTCTGATGGAGTCCGGCCCCACGCCGAACCCGAAGTTAGGCCAGATTCAGCAGCAGATCAAGATGGCGGAGGTAGACCTCGAAGCGCAGACGCCGGAGGGGCAGATGATGTTGCAACAGCTTCAACAACTCGCCCAGACCCTCCCGCCGATGGTCTCCACCGTCTCCGTGGCGCAGGACAACAGCGAGAATCACTCCATCCACGCGGCGATCACGTTGGGATTGCTGACCTCGCCGACAGGACGCAAACTCAAGTATGGCGACGAGAACCAGCAGGCGATCTACCAGAACCTCACGCTCCATTGGAAAGAGCACGTCGAGATGTCGATGAAGCTCACGCCGCCCACGCCCATTGAGACCAAAGTCAGCTTCTCCGGCGACATCACCAAGCTCCCCCCGGATGCGCAATCCAAGGCGTTCCAAGCCGTGGGATTGCAAGTCTCGCCGCAAGAGCTGACTCCACAGGATCAAACGCACGAAATCACGCAGGAAAAAGAAGGCGTGGACGCGCAGGGAGTGCCGGTGAAGCAGAAAGTTTCGGTAGTCGGGAAGCCACTCAATTGATCGCCATAAACTCCAGCGAGGTCCGGGGCGAAGATGGAACGGGCTTTGAAAAGCGCGGCGACCGGGGACCGTTTCAATGTGGGAATTGCACCTATTTCGTCGCGGGGAAGTGCCACCAAAAGACGATGATGAAAGTATCAAAGCAGCCAAAAGAGGGAGAATACCCGAAAGTCGCTGCGGAAGATTGCTGTGAGTACATTTCGCGCAAGGCGAAGGTTTTTTAGTTCAGGAGACATAGAGACATGAAGATTGCGATCCTCACCCTGATGCTGGCGACAGCATCCGCCCAAACCGCACCAAAGCCCCCTTCGATCCCTTTAGAACTCTCATATAAGTTTGCGAAGGCACATGCTGCCACTTCGGACGCGCGCCTGGCCGTGGACGCCGCGCAGAAGCTGGTCGATGCCCGCAACCAGGCGGAAGGCCAGATCGTGCAGGAGTTGGTCAAAACCTGCGGCGAGAAGTTCCAACCCCAGATCGACGGAAATGGCGACCCGGTCTGCGTTCCCAAGCCGGAAGCAAAGAAGTAAAGGAGACGAGACATGGATGGAATGGATGCAGTAATCGAGCCTGTTGACGCGGGTTCTGTGGGGGAAATTGAATCTCCCACTACCCCGTCAAGTGCGGAATTATCAACCGGGAATCAAGAGAGTCAACAAGCCACTCCCGATGATCCCTACAGTTCCAAATCCTCGAAGGAATACTCTGCATGGCTCAAGGGGCTGAAGGACGCGGACCCGGAGCATAACGGGAAGTATGCGCGACTTTCCAAGGACAACCACGCGCGTCTTTACCAGCTTCAACAAATGGAACCACGCGGAATCGACGGCGTGCGGGAGACTTATGCCCTCCTGAACTCCGTCCAGCACGGCGAACTCACCGGCGTCGAAGCCCTCTCCGCGCTCCAGGACGAAATCAAGGGCGTCAGCGACATCGACGCCCGCATCGCCTCCGCCGACTCCACAGTCTTCGACGAATTCGACGATTCCATGAAATCGGGGATCGTGAAGATGACCCCGGCGATCCTCGACATGGCGCGGACAATGGACCCGGAGGGCTACGCGCGCGCCGTGCTGCCGCATTTCGTCGAGGCGCTGAAGGGATCGCCCCTCGTCGCCGACTTCAACGGTCTGGTCGATGTGCTGAACGAGGCTCCCCCGAAGTGGCTTACGGAGAATCAGAAGTCGCAGTGGACCGAGGACCGCTTGCAGCGTGTGGTCTCGCTCGCCTCGCGCATGGGCAACTGGTTCAATGCCCAGCAGCAGAAGGCGGGAGAGCTGCCGAAGCAGGGAGTACAGCCCGCGAACGGCGCTCCGAAGGCCGACTCCGAACTCGAAACCCTCCGCAAAGAGCAGCAGGCGCAGCACTGGCGCTCCAACATCCAGCCCGAAATGGACAAGCACGCCATCTCCAAGTTTGAGGAGTTGTTCCGTCCATTCGATAAGCGCCTCCGCCTCGACCAACCGACGAAGCAGGCATTGCTCAACGAGTTCGCCAAGCGGGTCAGCACCAAAGCCGCCTCCAACCCTGTCTACAAGTCCCAGATTCAGCGCTTTCTGGGGATGAAGAACCCGGATGCGAAGTCTGTCCTGAACCTCGCGCGCGTCGAGTTCGACAAGTACGGGAAGAACGTCATGGAATCCCTCGTCAATGAGCGCTACAAGCCCTTCCTCAGTGGAAAGCCGAATCCAGCGCGATCCGCGCCGACCAACGGAGCTCGCACTGCGCCCCCCGCCGCCGGAGTCCAGATCGTCACAGTAAAGCCGAAGAACATCGACTTCAAGAGCACGCCGTTGGAGTGGATGCATCAACGGAAGTACAGAACGACCGACGGTAAAGTCGTGCAAGTTCGGAACTAGTGGTACTATCAGCACCAGAAAAGATTCGTACCGGGGAAGCCGGGATATAAATCAGGGCATAAGCGCCACTACGAATCCTGAGCAAGAGACACACAGCAGGGGAGCAATCCGCCTGACTTCCTTCTTAGGATTCCGTTATGGCCATTGGCACAGAGTTCGCCGTTCAAGCCGTCGAGCTTGAGCAATTCGTCGAGGAAATCGCCGACCTTCAGCAGCACTTCGACAAGCTGCAAACGCGCTTGGAAAAGGGCGGCAAAAAGGTCCAGATTTCCAATGAAACCGTTCGCGGCACAACCTCCCGCTCTCCGTTCTGGGTGCCGATCCGCGTGCAGGGTGGTGCAGGTATCCAACAGTTCGCCGCTGACACTTCCTCCACGGTCGCCTCATGGCCCCGTGGCACCGCGTCCTACTTCGCCAGCTACTCCGCCTCCCCGATCCGCACCGTCAACGTCTGCGAAATCTCCAACCTCTCGCAGCAGGCGACGGACGGCAAGGAGCGCGGGCTGGTCAAGTTCTCCCGCGAGGAGATGGATAAGTCCCTCCTGGCGTTCGAGAACGGCTACGAGGGCCTCCTGAACCGCGACGGCTCGGGCACCATCGACCAAATCCCCCTCACCGCCACCATCACCACGGGCGGCTCTGGCGCAACCACCTCCGTCATCGCCGGAATCAACACCGCAGCCTCCTTCACCGACCAACAGCAGGTTCTCTTCTTCGCCTCGGTCGGCGGTGCGCAGCGAGGCTCGACTTCCGCCACCATCTCCTTCGTGGACCCGGTGACGCAGACTCTCAACTTCTCCACAGCCCTCCCCTCCGGCGTAACCCAAGGCGACATCATCGTTGTTCTCGGCTCGACCGGCGCGGCTGGCAACAGCATCTACGGCAAGGACTACTGGATCAACAACGGGAACATGGGCACGCTCGCTGGCGTTCCCAGAGCCAGCTATCCCGGACGCCTCTCCACCCCGACCATCAACTTCGGCGGGACGGGGAGCATCGTCAACTCCACAGCACAGCGCGTGGAGTCGATCCGGATGCGGGCCTTGGGTGACGACTACGATGAGAATGAGGAAGCCTTCTGGTACGCCAACCCCGTGCAGGGCGTGGCGCTTTCAGAGAACTACTACACCCCCGGTTTCACTCGCCTCGACGAGAACGGCGACCGCGTAGTCGATACCGCCAAGAAGTACATGCAGAAGACATGGGCAGGGCGCGAGGTCGTGTGGTCCTCGACCGCCGAACCCTCCCGCATGGACCTCATCGTTCCCTCCACCTTCTACATGGGCCAGCTCTTCCCAACACGCCTTCACGAATGGACCCCCGGCAATCCCATCGCCGCCGTGCCCACCAACGATGGCACCGGCACCACGACCTACTTCGACTCGCAGATGTTCGCTTACGAGCGGGGTGACAACTGGATTTGCCAGGACAACAAGAAGTGCTTCTACCTCCAGGGCCTCCCGGTACCGGTTGACGCATAATCGTTCCACAGGATGGGGTTGGACTATCAACCAACCCCATCGGTTTCAAAAGGAGACATGAGACATGAACTTTCCCCGCCGTCCCCTCTTGGATCGCGTGATCGTGCGCGAGATTCCCATCGAGGACTTCTACGAGCAGCCTGAAGGCGTCACCGTGGACCTTCAGAATGCCCACATCAAGGAACGCTCCGACAGGGGCGTTGTGGTCGCCGTGGCGCGAGACGTAGACGAAGTCGCAATCGGCGACACGGTATTCTTCGACGAATTCTGCCTCTGCGACCCGATCTACCTCAATCCCGCGCATAAGAATCGCACCGACCTTCCAAAGTATTGGCAGATGCGCATCGCCGACCTGAAGGGCGTTTCCACCATCCCCAACGGCACTGCTGTCGAAGATGAAATGACTTTCACGGTGACCCGTGCGTGAATGCCCCCAATGGTTCCAATCTGAGCTATCCCGAATCGGTGGCTCTAACCCCTACGGCGACCCCCTCTTCCGCCTTGTATGGTCCTCTGCTGAACGAATGGTTATCGGGGGACGATGGGCCAATGGCTTCGAGGGGTACAAGCTGGCTCCTGCGATCCCCGGCGTCCCGTGCTGGTGCCTTTTAGTGTGGGAACCGAGAGAGCTGCAGGGTGATCCCGAATCGTGGGAATGGCAGACTCGCGACCCCGAAACCGGCTATCTCGAAATCGGTGGATACCCCCGTTACGGCAAATATCGCCTCCTGAAACGCTTCCTCCACCGCGAGATCGAGCACAAGGAAGTGTCGGAGCCAGTCTGGATCAACGGCGTGCTCCAATTCCAGCGTGTTCAGAAGCCGATCATCACCACCACCCGCCTCGAACCCTGCGGCCTGATCCTCGACCTCATGCTCCCGATGCTGATCCGCTGGAGGCGGCTTTCAAACGCACAAAAGCTGGAAGTACTGCTCGAAGACGAGCGCGCAAAGCACGCCGAAGTCGCGAAAAAGGCAAAGGACATCCGCGATGGCAACCGCGTCCGCCGTATCACCCCCTACATCCAGAAACGCGCTGAACTGATCGAAAAAGGCTTCATGCAGGCGATGAAAATCGCCGCCCGCACGGGCCTTGGAATGAGAATAGGAGCCTGACATGCCCGAACAACTCGCATCCATGACCAACACAGGAATGAATAGCGACAAATCGCGCTCCGCCATGAAAGGCGCGAACCGCGAAGCCTTCACGCCGGTCCTCCCCGGACGCGCAATGCGCCCCCCGCTGCGGATGATCCACATTTTCTCCGTGGCGCGGCGCGGCTTTGACATCAAACACCCCCTTTTCCCCCGCCTCCGCCTCAGGGGCTGCGAAAACGGCGAGCGCTACGTCCTCTGCACCTCCTTCGGCGACCCCATTCCCCAGGCCTGCCCCGACCAGGAGCGCGGCGGGTCGCGCATCGACGACAATGACGGCTGGATTGCCGCCATCGACATGCTGAATCCCGGCAACTTCACTCTCGACCCCTACCACGGCGCATCCAACCCCTCCTTCTTCGCCAATTCCAACGGGACGAACCTCATCGCGGAGGGAATCTTCCCTTCTGAGAATGAAAAGCCCACGGAAGCCGAGCTGAAGCGCGCCGAAGACGCCCGTGACAGGCACTGGCGCTATCTCGCACGCGAAGCACAGCGTTTATTCGCTCTCGGCGCCAAGCAAGGCAATGAATTCCTCCAACGCTACCCCGACGTCCACATGGCGATGGACGCGCTCTCCATCTCCGCCTCATGGCACACCCTGAACGAGATCAAATCCGTCTGCCCCAACTGCGGCGACGACATCCGCCCCGGAATCGCGTTCCACCAATCCTCAACTGGTATCCTGTGCGTGATCGACGCGGAAAAGGCGCTGAAAGCCGGAGCGATTTCGCGGGAGCGTTACACCGAGATGACGGGGAAGGGCACTGCCGGACGCCCTAAATCCGAATCTTCAACGGGCAACGTCTCCGCCTAGCGTTCCATGTCTCGACGCGACCCCGGAGACGCCCCGTTGAGGGAGGTTTGAATGCCAGCAGCCGTAATCGGCGGCAATGTCCGCTGCCCCAACCTGCAATCCATCGCAGACCTCTTCCGCGCGCAGATCAACGATACTTTCAACAACACGCAGGGCGGGGATGCGCCTCCCACAGGCAACGAAGCCGGACTCATCATGTCCAACTCCAACCCGGACCTTGTGATCTACATGGATTCGGCGATTCAGGAGTTATTCGCCGATCTCCGCAATGTCGGCGATCCCGAACTCATTATCGACAACTACATCATCACGGGAATCCCGCCGCTGACCCAGGCGAACCCCACAGTTCAGGTTTCTCTCGGTTACATGGGTTATTTCAACGGATTCACCTGGGATTCGACGCGCGTTCTCCCGATTTCCGTCTCCAAAATGCTGATGATGTGGGAACGCCAGACCGGGACCAACAATTCCTTCTTCCCCATGTCCCCCGCGCCCCTCGGCCTCCCCGGCGTGATGCAGGGCCAGAGAATGTGCCTGTGGGAGGTGAGACAGGGCCAAATCTGGATGCCGGGATGCCTCACTGAAACCGACCTCCGCCTCCGCGCCCGAATCACCTACCCTCCACTGCTCTATTCCGCCAACCTGAACTTCGCTACCACCTACGTCCCCATTCTCGACTCGCGAAATGCTATCGTAGCCAAAATGCTGATCCGGTACGCGATCCGCTTCGCGCCGGAGCAGTATCAGATGGCCGTGGCGGACGAAGCGCGGCAGATGGGCAAGCTGAAACTGGAAGTTGTGCGGGCCATGCAGAATGTGGAGAATCAACGTTCGGAATTCGGCGCGGAAGCGGTGGAAGACTTCGCAATCGCGTGGTCATGGCTCTAGTGCATAATGCTGGTGTCTCCCGAAGAATCGCCGGAACAGATACGGAGACGCTGAAAAGACTTGTTGATGAAGTTGCCCAAGTCACCATAGCTTCCGGCACTAAAAACGGCGCGAGGAGCGCCCCAACCCGTAACCTGAGCTGAGGAGGCTCACTCAAATGGCAGGCAATGGACAGTACTCCCTCTTAGTCGCGAACTATCCTTCCGGCATCGACCGCACGCAGCGTTCCATCATCGTCAAGGGCACCCTTGCCCCGATCGTCGCCACTGCTTCCACCACCGACATCGGCGTGTGGATCAACATCACCGCCTTCTCCATCACTTCGAACGTGGTTACCTTCACCGCGAACAACGTCCTCACCGGTGGCGGCGGCCAGGTGATCAATGTCTACGGCGCTACAGGCACGCTCGCCTACCTCAACGGCCAGTACACCGTCACCTCAGCCACCTCCACCACCATCGTCGCTCCCCTGACGCACGCCAACGTCGCCTCCACCCCCGTCACCGCCCTCGCCACGGTCGCCCCCACCTACCAGACCGGCGGCCTCCCGATCAGCCTCAACTTCATCAACCTCTTCGGGCAGCAGCGTGTGATCGGCGGAATCGGCCCTCTCGCGACGATCAAATGGTTTGAAGCCCAGACCATCAACGGCTCCGCGAACAACTTCAAAGTCAACCTCACCGGGACCACGCCGCTCCTGCTGCAATTCGCCGGAATCACCCAGGCTACGGACGCTTCCGCCGTCCCCTACGACACGGTCGCATTCCGCGCGGAGTTCACCAACGGAGCGTTCTAAATGCACGGCACCTCTGCTGGCGTTCCGGTCACCCTCTCCGGCCTAGGCGGACTCGTCACTCTCGCGAAACCCGAAACGGTTCCCGAAGGGGCGAGTCCGCGCACCTATGACACCGATTACAACGTCGGCTCTGCACGCTCCCGCGATGGCCTCGCCAACGTCTACACCGCTGCGACCGCATCCATCGGCCCCAATCTCCCCACCTCCGCGAACTCGCCCACATGGCTCAACCCGGCCAACATCCTTCTCAATGACGGCTCCTACACCACTCAAACCCCGGTCAACGTCTCCAACCAGCTGAACTGCGTCACCTTCGCCTTCAACGTCCCGCTCACCACTTCCATCACGGGCGTCGAAGTCGCCGTAAATGGCTTCTCCGACGTTCCCTGCGACCTCACCGCGCAACTGCTGATCGCGAACTCCCCGGCGGGCGAAATCAAAACTCTCCCCCTCCCCGTCACCACGCCCGCCCCCCTCACCTTCGGCGCTCTCGACGACCTCTGGACCCTCTTCCCCCGCCCCGGCGATGTGAACGAACTCACCTTCGGCGTGCAATTCTCTGCCGCCTCCACCGGCTTCGACCTCGCCACCGTCTCGCTCGACTTCTGCACCATTACCCTCGGCGTGAACCCCGGCACTTCCAACTTCCAATTCATCACCACCTTCACCGCGCAGAATGGCGACGTAAAGAATCTCTCCCTCGACGCGAATGGGAACTTTTACGTGGAGGATGTCACCAACGCCCCCGGAGTGCAGACGCTGGTGCTGGAGGGAATTACCCCCAACTCCTACGCCGTCGGCGTGAACGGCCCGGATGTGGAGTATCTCGCTTTCTCTGACGGCCTCAAAGGCTCCGACATGCCGCTCCAGTACACCGCCGACTGGATCGATCGCATCACGCAGGTCGGCCCCGGCGCGGCCCCCACCTTCACCCCCATCTCCTCCTCCGCCGATGTCTTCACCATCTCCACCATCACGCAGCCTGCCGCAGAGGGTGGCTTCGGCCCGCGCACCTCCTCCTACTTCCTCTGGTCCAACGGCCCCGGCTCCACCGCCGCCGGGAACGTCATCACCACCTACTACAACGACCTTGTCGCCGCCCCCTCCGGCGCGGACACAGACCTCATCAACGCCGTCAACTCCGGCAATCCGGTCTACCTCTACTACCACTTCACGGGCACCTCCTCCCCCTACGGCACGCAGGTCGTGCTCGTCACCTCCGTCGGCACGGGCCAGCCCCCCGGCCAACCACGCAACTTCAACTACTTCACCTTCACCGTCCCGACGGTCGCGGCGGAATTCTTTCCCGGCTCCGGACACCCCGGAAACACCGCCAACTACCAGCGCACCCTCGCGACGATGACGACCACCACCTCCGTCCCCGGTCTCACAGACGGCGATGACATCACCATCACCGGTGCCTCCGTCTCCGCATGGGACTCCACTTGGACCATCTCCCAGACGCCGAACTCCGGCCAATACGTCATCACCTCTTCCTCCGTTACTTCCGGCGTGGCCACCTTCGGATACGCGGAGACTGGCGGCACCACCTCCCCGCCCGCAGCGGGCCAACTCGTCACCATCACCGGCACCACCAACGACGGCGGTGGGCTGAACCTCGCGAACGTCCCCATTGTCAGCTCCTCCGGCGGCCCCACCGGCACCTTCACAGTCAACGTCTCCCTCCCCGACGCCACCTCCGCCGCCGAATCCGGCCTCGCCACCACCGCCGGGAACATCTTCGACTTCGACCCTGGAGCGCAGTTCGTCGGCACCTCCACCAACCCCATCTTCGGCAACTCCACGGGCGGCTCTTTCACCTTCCAGGCCAACGGCTCCCTCATCGCCAACGGCACCCGCCAAGGCACCGTCTTTTTCATCACCCGCAATGGCTACTTCACCTACCCTGCCGTCCCGGTCACCTTCACCACCCCCATCGGCACCACGGGGATCAGCGTGACCGACATCCCGATTGGCCCCCCGAACGTCGTGGCGCGCGGCATCGCCATCACCGAAGCGGGCCAGAACGGCGTCCCCGGAGCGAACTTCTTCTACCTCCCGAATCAGGTCCAGGTCATCGTCAACGACGTGATCCAGACCTCCACCTCGTTCAAAATCCCCGACAACATCTCCACCAGCGCCACCCTCGCCTTCTCCGATGACGTCCTTCTGAACTCCATCGACATCGGCACCTACGGCTACAACCTCTTCAACCAGATTGAAATCGGCGACCCCGCGTGGATCGTCACCTATGCCAGCCGGACGGCTGTCGGCCTCTGCGTCAACAAGGTGCAGAATTTCAACAATCTCTCCTTTGATGGCGGCTATCTCCCCTCCTCGCGCCTCACTCCCCTCGGCTGGACCATCAACGATCCCACTTATGGCCGCCTGACGGTCAGCCCGAAATTCGGCAACGCGTGGTACATCCAGAACACTTCCGGGGGAACGCTCGCCTCCGCTGGCTCCATCTCCCAGTCCGCCTACCTCTTCCAGGACACCTCCCCTCCCGGCACCACGGACGGCACCCCGATCATCGAGCCGAATACCACCTACTCCGTGCGCGTGACCGCCCGAATCCCCTCTGGCGACGGGATTGGGAACCTCACCATTACCCTCTCGAACCTCTCGGTCCCCGTCGGCACCTTCACGCTCCCCTTCAGCTCCATGTCCTCGAACTACGCGATCTACGAAGGCACCCTGCTGACCACCGCCCTCCCCACAGTCCCCTCCGGCCTCCAGCTCACCGTTGCTGCAACCGAAATCGGTGCCACCGCCGACGTGGAAATCGACCGCATCGACATCATCCCTACCGCCATCCCCGTCCTCACCACCACCGTCTACCTCTCCTACGCTGGTCTGCCCGAACAATTCGACGCAGTCACCGGCCAAGTCATCTTCGCCTCCGAAAACCAGCAGCCCGTGAACGGCGCAGTCGTGATGTACGACACCTTCTACGCGCTGAAAGGATGGGCGGGGACTGCACCGGGGGCGTCCCTTTACAGCTTGCAATCCACCGCGAATTTGGAGCCTGCAGACTGGGCCGAACCCGAAGTCGCGCAGAAATCCGGCGCAATCGGCGTGCTCGCCTACGACTTCGGCGAACAGTGGATCGTAATGGCCAACCGCAACGGCCTCTACCTCTTTGAAGGCGGCCAGCCGGGGAAGATCAACCACGAAATTATCGAGGTGTGGAACGCGATCAACTGGACGGCGGCGAAATCCATCTGGGTTCGCAACCTTGTCTCGGAGCGGAAGCTGCTCATCGGCGTTCCCCTCCCGACGCCCAATTTCTGGCTCCCCAACGCCCCTGTCAACGAAAGCCCCACCACCCCGAACGTGATGCTGATGCTGAACTATCAGGGCTTGGACTCCGGCGAGTTGCTGAAATCCGAGCCGCAGATGCACACCACCATGTTCGGGACGCTCACGGCAATCGACATGCGCCGGAAGTGGTCCATCTGGCAGATTCCTTCCCCCTACGCGCAAATCTGCCAAGGTTCCGCCGACCAACAGCTCTACATCTGCAACGGGCGCGGCAACTCGAAAGTGTACCGCCTCGACTCCGATGCGGAGACGGATGACGGCCTCCTCATCGACTCCCTCTACACCACTGCGGGCCTCGTTCCCACTGCCAAGCGCATGGAGACTCCCGGTGTCGGCTCCTTCCGCCTCCGCTGGGGCTACCTCGTCGCCGCGCTGGAAAGCGCAGGAAATATCGACGTCCGCCTCCTCCCCAACCGCCTCCTCTTCCCCGAACCACTCACCGGCTACAACACCTGGATGGTCCCCGGCGGCTTCTCCCCCGGCTCTCCCGCACTAAACGACGCCGAATGCTCCCTCAACTTCGCCGCCACCCGGACCTTCTTCGAGTTCCGTGAAAATGACGGCCATTCCTACACCCTCTCGAACGTCATTGCGCACGCGAAGAAGGATGTCTGGAACGCCGTTCGGGGAGCGAAATGAGCGCAGGCCAGCCAGCCGGGAACGACCTTCTCGTCCATATTGAGAACAAATGGCCGAAACTGGGAGCGTATCTACGCAACTACGTCGTCCCGGCGATTCAATCGCGCGGACTTCCGGGGCAGGTGCTGGCGACTCCAACGGACAAACCCGGCCCCGTCCAGCTCCAGAACATCACCGACATCGCACCCCCGAACGGCGTGCAGCAGATTGTGCCGGGAGCGAACATCGCGGTCTCCCCCACGGACGGAAAGGGCGTCGTTACCGTCTCCTCCACCTCCGGGGGCACCGTTTCCAGCGTCGGCCTCACCGTACCTGCATGGCAGTCGGTTGCTGGCTCTCCGGTCACCGGGGCGGGGACTCTGGCGATTACGGACAACACCCAGCCTGCCAACGAAGTCTTCGCTGGCCCCGCTACAGGCTCTCCAGCGGCTCCCGCCTTCCGCGCACTGGTGGCGGCAGACATCCCATCCGTTCCGCCTTCGGGCGCTGCCGGGGGTGATTTATCGGGCACCTACCCCAACCCGACGGTTCACCAAGTCAATGCGGGCGCAGTTCCCATCAGCGCATCTCTCTTGGGCACGAATGGCTCTGGGCAGTTGATTGCGGCATCCATTCCAGCTTCTACCGCATTCCGCTGGTCTACGATATTTGCTGGAGGCTAGATGTTTCTCTTTGAGGCAGGCGGAACACTTCAGGGCGTAGCGGGCACGGCCACGGCGATTACGGTCACGGTGACGGGCGTCAGTGTTGACACTACGTTGGGCGCTGAGACGTTCGGGCTGCTCTACCAAGGCCAACTACCTCTCGCTGCGGGTGTTCTGTTCACGGTTCCTGCGGGCAAAGCGTGGATCGTCAAAACCATCAGCGTAACGAATCCCACAGGAAGTTCGGTCGCCGGTGTGCAACTTTTCCAGAACGGTGCTGCGGCGGCCAATTCACTTCTCGGGCCGATGACGCTGGGTTCGTTCTTCACCGCCACGGCGAGTGAGAACGGATGGTCTGTCGTCGATGCCAGCGGCAACATCCAGACTTCGGGCGGTGGCGGCGGTGGCGGCGGAATCACGCAGCTCACCGGCGACGTGACGGCGGGGCCGGGAACTGGAAGTCAGCTCGCCACCATTGCAGCGGCGGCTGTGACCTATGCGAAGATGCAGCACGTCTCCGCAAACTCTAAACTGCTCGGTTCGGGCGCAGCGGGTGGCGGCTCGTCCCCGGCGGAACTGACGCTGGGCACCGGCCTGACAATGACCGGCACCACGCTCAATGCTGCGACGGGTGGAAGCCTGCTCAACATCCAAATCCTCACAACGCTCGGAGCTGGAACCTACACGCCCACGGCTGGAACGAACTCGATCATCATTCAGTTAGTTGGAGGTGGTGGCGGCGGTGCGGGCTGCGGAACTGCCAGCGGTAGCCAATTAGTACTGGGTGGCTCGGGGGGCGGAGGTGGGTTTTGCCAAAAGCGGCTAACGGCCAACTTCAGCGGAGCAGGCTTTGTCGTTGGCGCAGGCGGTACGGCGGGTGCCAGCGGCAATAACGCCGGAGGCACAGGGACGGCTACAACCTTCACCACGACAGGCGGAAGCCCAGTCACCTACACCGCTGGCGGGGGAGTGGGTGGAGTTGCGGGGGGTTCCTTTGCCGCACCGTTGGCGAGCGGAGTAAGCGCTGGCGGAGCGGCAACTAACGGAGACCTCAACATAAAAGGAGGCGGAAGTGGTTATGGATTTGCAGGGAACACATTTTCGGTAATTGTGGGATGTGGAGGTTCGTCGGTTTTTGCGGGTGCAACTACTCCCAACAATGTCGCCAATGCTTCTAATAGTCCCGGCATTGCGGGCCAGAATTATGGTGGCGGAGCGACGGGAGCAGGCTCGTCTAATGGCGGAGCGGCGGCTGCTGGGGCGGCGGGCGGTCAAGGGGTCATTATTGTCTACGAATATAGCTAGGGACTGACGCATGATCCGCCCCCTCGAACCCTCCGACATCCCGACCCTCCAGCAAATCCACTCCGCCGCCGGGTACACCTACCCCTTCCCGGACGTGACTCAGCCTCTCTTTCTAAACCGCATTGTCAGCGTAAACCCCGGTGATATAGTGGTCGCAGCCGGATTGCACCGCATCTGCTATGAGACATTTGTGCTGGTTGATCCCAGCCAAAGGCCGCAGGAGAAATGGGCTGCCCTCAGAGAGTTGAACGCTGAACTCTCGACTCGGGCATACAAGCAGGGGTTGGATATGACCCACGCGAGTGTGCCTCCCATTGGTTTTGACAGGCGCTTGCGCCAACTAGGCTGGCAGCCGGATTTAGAGGGCTACCGCCTCTGGAGTCGTCAGACCAATGCGGTCAGCAGTCAACCAGGCGAGTAACGCAGCCACTACAGCCGCGAATACCGGCGCGAATCTCGGCTCTACAGCCGCTGGAATCGGCGCGAACCTCACTCCCTTCCTCACGCAGGAGATGTTTCATCCTGAAGGGGTTGGGCAACAGGGAATCGGCGCGGAGACTTCGGCGGCTCTGGGCGGTGCCGGGGGCGCTGCATCCGGACTCACAGGGCTTGCGGACGAACGCGCAGCCGCCACGCACAACGCAGGTAGCTACCAAGCCGCTCTCGCTGACGCCGCACGCTCCCGCGACAAAGCCGCCGCCAACGCCTCCGAGGGGATCGAAGCGCAGAACGAGCAGGCGAAGATGGGCGAGAGGCAGGAGGGCGCAGCTGGGCTTAGCGGGCTGTACAAAACTGACACCTCCGGGATGCTGCAAGCGATGGGGCAGGTACCGGAGGATGTGAATGCGGAGACGAACGCAGCCAAGACTGGATGGCTCCAGAACGCAGGTTCACTCCTCCAGGACGCAGGCTCCGTCGCATCCCTCGCGGGCGGCTTCGGCATCCCCGGTTTCAGTGGATTCAAAGGCGGTGGAAAGTAAATGCCCACCTCCCCTCAATCCCCGTGGGCAGGTGTCCCCTTCAACCCTGACGTGACGCAGGAGGAAGCGAGTCCGTCTCCTGTGTGGGCGACGCCGGACGCAGCTCAGCCCCCGCAGGCAATGAACATCCCCCAGATGTCCCCTGCACCTCCTCTGGTACCGAAAATCGACCTCCACAAGCCCCTGACGCAGATATTCGCTCCCCCGCCGGAACCAGCGAACCCGCAGGATGAAATCACCTCCAATCTCAAAGGGAAGCTGGAGAAGGATTACGAGAAAGACGCCAACCCGATGGGGAGTCCGAACAATCACCCCGGATTCTTCGGCAAGCTCGCGCATGGCCTCTCCCATGCCCTCGGCGGCGACACGCGCCGTCAATGGGAGGAGAGGACTTGCAAAGCAGATCAACGCGGAGCAGGAAAGCGAATCGCTGAATCGGGAGCGGAATGCGGCGGCAGGGCATACGGAGGCCGAGACGCCGGAAGTCGCGCCGAATGCGGAGTCGAGACGGAAATTGGAAGGCGCTCAAACAGCAAACGAAGAAGCCCTGACGGCTGAAAAGAACGACGCGCTCCAGAACCCCACGCTTGTGGTCGGCCATGCTCACGCAGTAGACAAAGCCATTCGGGAGGGCCGTGACCCTGCCGAAGACCCCGTGGTACAGGCTTATGAAGCTCGTATGCAGGCCGCTGTAAAACCTGCCGCTCCGAAAGGGGCGGAACACATCAACATTGTCGGCCCTAACGGAAAGCCGATGGTGGCGAGCTATGACCCCGTGACGCGGCAGACAACGGATGCAGCAGGGAATGTCATTCCCAATCCGGTACCCTATGAGCCGCCGAACTACGCCTCAATGCTGCCTCTGGTCCTGAGCACAAAGACTGCGACGTACATCGACCCTGATACAAATCTTCCTACTGAGAAGCAGTTCAATCCCGTCACTCGCACTTTTGACAAGCCTCTCGGATTGAGCGCTTCCAACGCCTATGGGCACGAAGCCGCGCAGGCCGGAGCCGTGGAACGCAGTGGAACGGCCCTGATCCAGACAATCCAAGCCAATCGCGACAAGATCGGCACTGTCGGCGCGTGGATCAAGAAGAATGGTCTCAACACGCCGATGGCCGATCCAACGCTGGAAGGAATTCGCACCGAAATCGCCTCCTTCGCTGCTCTGAATCCCGCGATGCATGGCGCGCGCGGCGCGCAGGCGATGCAGCATTTTGAAGACCTGATCGGCGGAGTGCAGCAGAACCCCGACGCGACGATTGCCGGAATCCACGGCCTGATCCGGGGAGCTGCCCAGCCGATTCTGGGACAGAATCAAGGGCCGAAAGTTGGCGACGTCGAAGGTGGCTATCGCTTCAAAGGCGGCAACGCCGCTGATAAAAACTCATGGGAGAAGGTGACGAAGTAGATGCCTCAGCCGTGGGAAAAGTACGCTAAAGCCCCACCTGTTCAGCAGGAAGAGGGACCGTGGTCGCAGTACGGAGAAAACGCGCCATCTGCGGACGCCCCGCCTCCAGATGATCGCAACTCCATCCAGAAATCCTTCGACACCAACACCTCCTACCAGCCGAACGATCCAATGCTGAAGAAGGTTCTCGCTGGGACGGCGCACGGCATTGGAATGCCCTTCATCCATCCTGTCCAGACCGCCGAAGGACTCGCCGACACGATGAACCTCTCGCACGCGTTTGGGCCGAATGCCCCCGCGCCGAAGCCGATGAGCGACGTGGGGAAGGAGCTTCCGTACGACCTCGGGGAGGGATTCGGCGGGATGGCCTTAGCAGAAGGCGCAGGAGCCGGACTCGGGGAAGGAATCGCACGCATCCCCTCCACCGCCCGCGCAGGCGCGCGCATCTCCGACATCGAATCCCAGGCCGCAAACACTCCGGTCAACTTCCAGAACACCTCCCCGGCGCTCCAGAAATTCGGCCAGCACGTCGCCACCGGCGGCAAGGGTGCGGATGTGATGTCGAAGCTCGGCTCACGCATCCCCGAAGGGCCAATGAACTTCCCCGAAGCCCGCGACTTCTACACCAATGTCTCTGACGTCACGCGCAAGCCCGGAATGCTCCGCCGCGCCTTCGAGGACGCTCGCGAGCCGCGCCTCCGCTACGCCGCCGGTCCCGTGCGCGAGGGAATGAACGCCGACCTCACCGAAGCGCTCAAGCCGCTGAACCTTGACGAAGATTACAACGCCGCCCTACGCGAGTACGCGCGAGGGAAGGCGCTCAAAACCGGCCTGAAGCGCGCTGGAACAGCCGCCATCGGTGCAGGCGCAGGTGCAGCAGGACTAGGAAAAGCCCACGGAATTGTATCCTCAGTGTTCAAATAGGAGCCATCATGCCCGCATTCATCAACTCGCCGTTCCAACTTCCCAAGCTCCTGATGAAAGGCGTTCCCTGCTACCTCATCGGCAGTTTCAGCTACGAGGTCGGGAACGCCAATCTCGCTATGGCGACCAACGCCATCGCCGCCAACGTCGCGACGATTACAGCCACCCCGCTGAACGGCCCTCTCCCCGTGGCAGGCTCCCTCATCTCCATTTACAACTCGGCGAACGGGGCGGGGGAGTTCAATGTGACGCGCGTGGCCATTACCTCCGCCACGTACGACTCCACCACGAATCTCACGACCATCGTCTTTCCGCTGACGGGGAGCAATCAGACCGCGACGGCTGACTCAGGGACGATCATCGTCGAGCCTGCGGAAGTCGGCGAAACCGTCAGCACCACCTACACCTCCGCTGCATGTGTCGTCCAAGCACCCGAAGGAGACTCCCAGTTCACCCTCCCGTTCGTTGTCACCGGCGCCGCAGGCATCACCGCCATGACTGCCACCCTTCAGGTCGCCATCGACGCGCGGACGAATGAGTGGACCAACACCACGACGGTGGTCACGAAGACTGGAGCCACGACCTACACTGCAGGCCCTGTCGTCCAAGCCACCCTCCAGCGCGGATATGCCTATCGGGTAGCGATTACAGCGGTGACTGGCTCCGGCCTCGTCGTCGCAAAGGTGGGATAAATGGCAATCGCACGCAGGGATGACTGGCTGACGGACGCCCAGGGAAGGGCGCTCTCGGGCGCTGCGGTGTACTACTGCACGCAGCCTGCGAATACGAGCGTTATCCCTCCCTCCCCTCTCGCCACCATCTACAGCAACATCAGCGGAACTCCGGAGACGAATCCCCAGTACACCGACGGCTTCGGGCACGCCATTGCCTACGCCAATGACGCGGTCCTCTACACCATCGTCTACGTTCACCCCCTGTTCGGCCCTGATCCTGTGATCCTTTTGGACCAATCCTTCGGCGGCGGCGGCAGCGGCGGCTCCGGCTTCACTCCCTTCGCGGGCACCCCAAGCGGTACCATCGACGGCACCAATCGCGTCTTCACTCTTGCCGTCGCAGGAAACCCCGTCGAACTCACCGTCTGGCTCAACTTTCCCCTGATCGTGAGCCTTGGTTACATCTACAGTTGGGCCAGTGGAACACTCACCATCACTTACGCGATTGCCCCGCAGACAGGAGATTCGCTCTATGCGCAAGGTTGGTATTAGCCTTCTCCTGCTGCTGTTCGTGCGCGTAATCGCCGCTCAGACCATCAATCCGAATCAGATCCGCCCCTCCACCAATAACGGCTATGTCCTGACGACCGTTGGCGGCCAAACGGTCTGGGCACCAGCAAGTGGCGGAGGCAGCGGCATCACTGGCCTGATGGGCGATTGCCTCGCTGGAGACAACTCTACGGCGTGTACTGTGCGCATGGTTCACGGGCTGAATGCCGCCAAGACTTACACCATCGACTCCGCGAACACTACGGGCGTCCCGCTGGCGATGTACTACAAGGACACCGCGACGAATATCGGGTATTCGACCTACGAAAGCTCAACCCTTGGCACTAGTACTGACGGGATCAATCCCGGCCCTACATCCGTCTTCGAGCTGGACAACACAAGCACGAATCCGCTGGCCACAGAACATTCCAGAATCTTTCAGAACTTCGGTCTGAACTTCATCGATGACAACAACGATGCGGGAGTGCAGCCCGGTGGGAACTTCGTATTTGCCGACACGCCGTTTCTACCCGGTCACACCAATTCTCCCCATGCCGTCTTTATCCAGACGCCCATAACGGGTAACTCTGGTGACGACAACTCGCAAATCTTCGCTTATGGTCCCCAGCCCGCGAACGGTGGGACGCAGCGCAGCGTGATATTGGAGTTTCCGCGCTCTACCGAAGTGGCATCTCTCTTCAATCCTGCTGGCTGGTTCGTGAATAAGTGGCCGCTAGCTGGAGGCGATGTCCCCTGTACGTCGGGCGCGATCAGCCTAGTTGATGGCGACACGCTGGTGAAGTTTCCGGCTTGCACACTTAACAACATCGCTCCCCCTATTCAGGCGGATGCTGACTTTCTAAATGCCACTGCTGTGGTCTTTGTCTATGCGGACGGCGCATTTACTACAACCAACGCTGGCAACATCCACTCGGCACCGTTTACAGCAACTCCCGGTCAGGTCTACATGGCTTTCTATCACGGCGGCACGGGGGATTTTGGCGGCACGGGTGGCGTATGGGATTTCTATCCCCTTGGTGGTGGTGGAGGCGGCGGCTCCAGCGCCTTCAACGCCATCACCTCAGGCACCAACACCACTGCCACCATGGCCGTCGGCTCCGGCGCTTCGCTGGCCCCCACCGGCACCGGCACAATTCAGGCCAACAATATCGGCGGTCTGATGGCCAATGGAACGAACACCACAGTCACCGGTTCGGGCACAACGGCCAGCCCTTATGAAATCAACGTGGCAGGTGCTGGCACGGGGACCGTCACTGACGGAGCGGGGACGCCGATTGCGGGAATCATCCCCGAATCCACCACGACGCTGCATGGAATCGATTACAACTCGCTCTTGGACAATGGGCACACCACGGCGAACACGCTGACTTACAGCGGCACAGGTGGATTGGCGCTCACGGGCGGCTCTGGCCACTTCATGACCATCGCGGAGCAGGCGGCCCCGGCGAATCCCGCCAGCGGCTCCGAGCGTATCTACGCCGACAGCACCACTCACCTGCTTTCGTGCCTCACGTCGACCGGAAGCAGTTGTATGCCGAGTGGCGGGGGCAGTGTCTCGCTCACATCGCCGGGTGGAACACTGTCTCTGTCACCTTCTCCGATTACCGGAACCGGAACGCTGGACATCAACCTCACCCATGCGAATACGTGGACGGCAACGCAGACCATGCCTGCACTGGTGCTCACCGGCTCCGGGGCTGGCGTGGCTACTCTCACCGCTGGTACGGCCCCGGCCACCGTGGCGAGTTCGGTGAACGTCATCGCGCCGACCACCATCTCCACGGCCTACAACTACATCCTTCCCTCTGGCCCCTTCAACAGCGCGAACCCGGCCATTATGCAATGCACCGGGACAGCCTCTTCGACGAGCTGCGTTCCAGCTACAGGGAGCGCGTCAACGGCGCTTGTCACTGGCATTTACTCAGACCTGAGCTTCAACAACGTCCACACCAACGCTGGGCATCTCGGCGTCATGGGCGCATCAAGCACCGATAATAATCTCTACTACGACGTACCCACGGGCGGAGAGCACGAGTTTCGCATCAACGCCACGACTGCCGTGGCGATTGGGAACGTGTCAGCTAACTACAACGGCCTGACGATGAATGGTTCGCTGGGTTCTACCACGATGAACGGCTTCCTCGCCGACCAGACTGGTGCCGACCCCAGTATGTACATCCTGGTGGCCAGCGGCGGAAACCTGACCGTCAAGGCGGCGAACGTGGGTGTGTTCACAATTCAAAGTTCCGGAAGCGCACCCACAGGGGCGTGTTCTGGAGACACTTTCATCATTACCCCCACCGACGGAAAGGGGACATGGTGCAACGGTTCAACCTACGTCAACAAGTTCTAATCATGCTGCTCGCCATCCCCGTCTCGGCGCAAACCATCGGAGGAGCGGCACAGCTTGGTGGGCAGGTGGCCGTATCGGTCCCCGTCGGCACGCTTGCCATCCAGAACGTCGATCCCCACTTCTCGGACACAACGATTTGGGCCAACTTCAGCACCACGACGTTTGCGACCGTCTCCATGGCGTGCGGAACGGTTCTGGGGACCTACAACATTCCTTCGGTGGATGCGAATACTGGTGGCCCAATCCAGCATAAGCAGATTGTCCCCGGCCTCGCTCCGTCCACGACCTACTTCTGCCAGATCACCGCTGTTGGCGGCACGACCGTTACCTACAACTTCTCCATCACCACATCGGCCACTCCCGCTTCAGCGGCCATCACCAGTCTCTCGCTCGGCACTCCGAACCCCTACAACTCCATCAACGTCTCCAATCAGGGCAACGCCGACACCTTCTATAACCACAAGTGCGGCAACGGCGTGACGTACATGGTGAACGGTGATTCAACCGGGTTCACCATCAGCGGAGCACCAGCCTACGTGACAGGTCAGGGCGGGCAGCAGAACATCATGCAGGTGCTGAGTGAATCCCCGCTCACCATCCAGACGATCAATCGCTTCCTGAACTACGGCTCCTTCAACCCTGTGCACTTTCTCTCTGACGGGTTGAGCAGCAAGGCGTTCGGAGTCTTGTGCGTCGCCAATGTTCTCTATCTCGACATCGGAAGGCAGAATCAGGCGTCCGTGCAATCCGGCGGGGGATATGCCCAGACTGCGGGAAACATCATCTCTTCGAACGACTTTGGGCAGACGTGGAACAGCCCGGATAACCCGGCGCTCTATGGCTCCGTTCCACCCGCTTCGCTCACCTCAACGATGTGGCCGGGATCATCTCCAACCACGATGGGAAGCTGCGCGTTCGTGAAGTTTGGAGCGGATGACGGGACGCTGGGGTACGGTGTTGCACTCAATCAGCACGACAATGGAAACGCCTTCGCCTATCTCGTATGCAACGAGGGAGAGTGGGCTGGCGGTGGAAGTCAGGGCGGGGGCAACGCGCTCTATCTGGCGCGAGTAGCGAGAGCAAAGCTCCAGAATCTTTCCGGCTCCGATTATCAGTGGTACACGGGCGGCGATGGGAATCTTTCGGCCAACTGGTCATCGACTAAGTCTTCAGCGGTAGCCATCCTCACGAACACGGGAGAACTGGGGACGCCTGAAGTTGTTTACGTTCCATCGAAGAACCGCTTTCTCATCCTGACCTTCTTCTACCCCACGGGTGTGACCAACGGCGGAAACAACCTCAACTGCACATGGCTGGGGTATGAAGCGAAAGACCTCTGGGGAACGTGGACACAGATTTATTCGCAGAACTTCTCTTCGGGGGCACTAGCGGGATCTTACAACCCCATCGTTCTCTCCGACACGATCTACAGTGGAAACACGCCAACCGTTCTCTTCACAAACGGCTTCGGAGCGGGTTCCGGATATGTGCCCTACTATGCGACGCTTACTATCAATTAGCACCCTTTTGCTGGCAACGATCCCCGCTCCTGCGGCGGTAACGGTGACGATTTATCCAGCAGCGAAATCGGTCCCGTTGAAGACCTACCAGACCTTCTCCGCCAAGGTGGAGGGGACTGCGACACTCACCGGAACATGGTCCGTCTCGGGCGGGACGATGATTGGGAACACTGTTTGCACAAGCGCAACGTCTTCTCTATGCACGATTGCGGTCTATAGCGCCACGGCTGCCGGTCCCATCACTGTCACATTTACCAGTGCCGATGCGGGGCACGCGACGGGAACGGCGTCTCTCACCTTCACCGCAACCCCCACGCCACTAACCACCCATCCCCGGCTGATGATGAACACCTCCGACCTCGCGACATTGCAGGCCAAATTCGCAGCCGATTACACCATCCCCGGCTCGCCCTCCTACGCGCTTTACCAGAATGCAGTCTCGATGGCGGCGACGGACGACGTGGCGATGGGCACTGGGAGCGGTGGGGGAGGGTATAACGGTGGCAATGCGAGCGCAGGATGCCCCGGTGGCGGTGGAGGTACCGGCCTGCCCAACTCCACCTACATCGCGAGCGAACTTGCATGGGGTCATGCGCCGGAGTTCAATGACATCCTCTATGCCTTCCTCGCGAACGTGGATAATACATCGCCGGAGCACACGCACTGGTCCTGCCGCGCCCATGACTGGTATATCTACGTAATGCAGGAGGTACGGGGCGTGCTGCCGGGGGAGAACACGGTCACCTGCACCTGCCTCGGCAATGCGCATATTGCGAATGGCAATCGCGGATCGACGTGGGCGGAGGGGCCGGGGCTTGAGCTGGACTGGGTCTACTCCACCTACACCTCTTCCGACTTCTCTACCAACATCGTCCCGGCGCTGAAGCAGTTCAGCACATGGACCATTCTCAACACGGGCGGGTTGAGCACCAGCATTCCTACGCCAACCGGCACGGTGAATAGCCCGACATTGTTGCAAACAAGCTCATCCAACGCCTACGGCTATGTGCGGTCATTCCTCAACAACTACGGCCTCTTCTTCATCGGCGCGGAGGCTGCGATTGGAATGGCGATTGACGCAGCCGATGATCCCTCCAGCGCGCATTGCAGCGGCGGATTCGATACGGTCTGTACCGACGGCACACCCAACTCCGTCCGCGCAATGTTCCATTACGCGACTGATGCGTGGGGATATTTGGACTATCTCAACTTGGAAGACCCCGCCGTATCCACTGCTGCGCTCAACGCTGCGTTCGGCTCGACGCTCGCACCGGGGGATCAGTGCAATTCAAATGCATTCGGGAATCCCACTCCACTTAGCGCGACGATGCCTTGCTACGGCAACGAACGCGGTGGATTGAGCCACGAAGGAACGCTCTACCTCGGCTGGTTCTCCCACATGGCGACAATGGGGCTGATGCTCCAGAGTTCGGGATACAACGATCCCACAGGGCGCCCGCAGATATCTTTCTTCACCTCTTCATGGTGGGATGAGTATGCGCAGGGATTGCAGCATATCCTGACTCCAGCCATCTACACCGTCAGCAGCACCAACTTCCAGAATTACTTCGCATACGGCCCCAACAACACTACGTACGATCAGATTTTCTTTATCGCGCAAGTTCCGATGCTGTTGTACGACCAAGACCTGCGCACCCTGGGTGCCAGCACCTACCGCTCGAACGCCCTCGGCTGGCTCTCGGGCAACATGAACATCGAGTTCACCACGTTGCAGAATGTCTCGCAGAACACCATCTCCGGGGTGAGCCTTTTCCTAATGCAGTTGTCGGGGAGCACGCCGTTCAGCGGATTCACCGATCCACGCCCGACGATGCCGACGAGCTTCTATTCTTACAACGCGGGAAACCTGATTGCGTCATCCGGCGCGTGGAGTTCAACCACGGGCGGCGTCTTCCGTACTTACTGCCCCAGATTCCCCATGCCCAACCATGAGGAGGGGTATTGCAGCACCTTCGACCTCTATTACAAGGGCGATTGGGTGACGAAGGGGATTTACTCTTACGCTCTCAGCGACGGTTCGTTGTACGGCGTGGGGGAGCAGCCGGACACGGGGAACATGAGCGCGTATGGGAACACCCCGGCGAATCTTCCCAACCCAACCGGGCAGTACTATATCGATCCATTCGCCACTCGCGGCGGACGTGTGAACAATGGCTGGCCTACGGGACAGACCATCAACGATGAGTGGTCCGACTTCACTACCTACACATCCGACCATCTTGATTCCACGGGGCAGATGAACCTGTTCGGGCCGGGGAATGGGCGCGGTGGCAACGTCTCCAGCCAGGACATTACCAGCTCTACCACGGACTTCATCTGGCTCAAGCCGGGAGTGCTTGCTTCAGGCACAGCAGTCATCCGCTACGACCGTGGCAACACCGGCACGGCGAGTTTCAAGCGCATGTTCTTCATGTCCACCGGAGCGCCGACGATCACCAGCAACGTGGCGTCATGGCATTCCAGCCTCAACACCACTTCCGACTACCTGACGTCCTTGTTGCAGCCCAACGCCAACATGGCGATCATTCCCGTCTACCCCTTCGCCCAAGCCATCGCATCTGGTGACTATGCCGCTGCCACGGGGTCGAGCATTGTCATCGACGCCGGGGCTATCCTGACGGCGACGGAGACCTATACGACGGCAACCTGCTCCAGCACGCCGTTCCTCACGGGCGCCGTATGCCCCTCCCACCTCGCCAACTACCTCGCGAATCTGGGCGCAACGGGCGGGGTAAGCTGCGGGACGCTGACGCAGGTGGCTGACTATGCCACCCCAGGGAGCTGCCAGTACAGCGTCCAGACGTGGGGAGGGTACAGCTTCAACGCGGCGGACGTGACTGCTGGGGTGACGATTCACTACAGCTACTCCACTCCCGTCACCTCGATGCGATCGCTGAATGTGGTGGAAGCGCAGAACGTGGGCACTTCCTCCCTCGGCCCGACCCTTGTGCAGTCCACCTCCGGCCAAGGCTTTGACTGCGCCAAGGTGGGCACGACGCTCAGTTGCTTCATCCAGACCCTTGCAACGTTCACCGGGACCACCTACCCCGCTTCCGGCGCTACTACGCACTATGTCTCCAACCTCACGCCGAATACGTCCTACCCCATCACGGGCACCGGAGCTCCCGCGAACGCCACGACCGACCAGAACGGCGTCCTCACCTTCGCCGCGACCGGAACAGGGAACATCGTCATCGGGTCCGGCAGTCCGCCCCCCTCGGCCCCAACGAATCTTCAAGGCGTCGTCCTTCAAGGAGTATCCGTCCAATGATCCACGTCATCGCGCTGATTGCAATCCTCGCCGCTGGGCAGGGTAAGGGCAACACCACCTCCAACTCCCTGACATGGAACGCCTCCCCCACCGCTACGGGGTACAACGTGATGCGCGGGGTGAGCGGATGTGGCTCGCTCGCGGGGACGTTCTCCATGATCGCCACAGTAAACGCGCTGAACTATATCGACTCGAACCTGAATCCAGGCACCGTCTATTCCTACTACGTCACCGCGAAAAATAGCGGCGGCGTCTCCGGCCCCAGCAACTGTGTCACCATGACCACCACGCCGCCTCCAGCGCCGGGTGGACTTGTACTCAAGACTCAATGATCTTATTGCACCAACTCTCTCAGTTCTCTACAGTTACCACTACGAACGTCTAAAGGGGGAGACCGGGCTAATGCCGCCAGCGGGGGCGAGTATGCAGGCCAAAATCGACGGGCTTGAAAGGACGGTTTCTGCTTTGGACGCGACGATGAAGGCGAACCACGCCCAGAATCGAGGCGATATTCATCGTCTCTTCAATGCTCAGGAGTCGATGTCTCTCACCATGCGCGAGGGGTTGGACAGGATTGCCGACAGAATTGGTTCGAGATGTGACGCGTTGGATTCCGATATCGTGGACCTCCGGCTGAAATGGGCGAAGGCGACGGGGTACAGCGCAGGAGTCGCGGGAGTGTGTGCGCTATTATTCGAGTTGATAAAGTTCGGATTGGAGCATATCAAGTGACACCTTCTCCTAAGTGTTCCGCCATCACGAAGATGTTCGAGGGGCTGGAATTGCACGCCTATCGCGATCCGGTCGGGATATGGACGATTGGATGGGGACACACCGGCGCTGACGTCACACCAAACCTAGTCATCACCGAAGCGCAGGCGGAGACGATGCTGATGGATGATCTGACGCACGCAGGGAATTCAGTCAGCCGCTTGGTGAGCGTGACCCTAAGCCAGAACGAATTCGACGCCCTCACCGACTTCACCTTCAACCTCGGCGTGGGGGCGTTCGCTGCCTCCACCCTGCGGCGACTGGTGAATGAGTCGAAGATGGTAGAGGCGAGCGGAGAGTTTGGAAAGTGGGTCCACGCGGGAGGGAAGGTGCTTCCGGGACTGATCGCACGCCGACAAGCTGAACAGGAGCTATTCCTTACCCCATGACCACACCTACGCTCACGGTCACCACGCAACGCGTTGCTCTCCTCTGCCTCATCATGTCCACCGGGCTGATGGTGTTCCTCTTTGCGGAATCACGCGGAGACCCTTCCCTCAGAATCGCGGCCCTCGTCGCCGGGACCGGCCTCGTCTCCTCCCTCGCCGCCATCGCATCCACGATGCTGACCGGGAAAGACCTCGTTCACACCGATCCCGCCAACCTGCCCCCCGGCTCCAGCGTCCAATCCAGTCAGCAGGAAACCGTCCACACTCCGCTTACGGCCTCTTCACACACAGCGACTATAACGGTGCCCAATGTCCCACCCACCACACCACCACCCGCCACCTCCACCTCGCCCTGACCCTCTGGAGATGGTGGAGGTTTGGCTCCTGCGCTGGATTCTCTGGACTCTGGAGGAGAGCCTGGCGGTCCAACTCAGAAGCTATGAGGCTCAGCAGGATAGCAAAGAGATTCTGCTACAGAGCCTGGATACTCAACAGCAAATTCTGGCCCATCTCACTCAACCCCCGGCAGCACCCAACGCAACTTCACTCACGATAGGAGTAGTCCTCATGCAACAATTTGACCCCGGCGCAAGCGGCATCGTCCTCCAGGCAGCATTCACCCCGGCGGGTTCCACCGCCCCCAACGCAGGGTTCAGCGTGAGCTGGACCGACAGCAACAACTTCTGCACGTTCGCGAATGACGCGTCCGACTCCACGGGGCTGACCCAGGATGTCACGGTGGGCACCGGCGCCACAGTCGGCGCGACGGGTGTCATCACCGCGACGCTGACGGGGACGTTCCCCGACGGCTCCACGGCGAACCTGACCGGCACGTTCAACTACACCATCGGCGCGGCTCCGGTGGGCAATGCGACAGGGCTGGGCATCACACAGATTGCATAAATCGTCCCCAGCGGCAGAAGAGGCCACCCCTAAAGGTGGCCTTCTCTGTTTGCAGTAGGCAGGACTTGAACCTGCGAGCCCCGAACGCTTGGGTGTAACGCCCCAGCCCAGACGGCCTACGTTTTACCTACCAGCTACCGACCTCTGGCTCTCACTGCAAGCTCTGACAATTTTCCGCAAGACCTCCTTCAACGCAAATTGGACACAGTACGACATTCAAGCTATAGGCGTGACGGGCGTGTAATTCGCCGGATTGAAGCCGCTTTCTGCGCTCACATAAGCTGCCGTCGCATCCTGTGCGGCGGAGATGTACTCGTTGATCTGCGCGAGAATAGCGGGAGGGAGGTTGGCGGTCCCTTTCAACGCCGTGAGAACGCCGATGATGGTGGCGTAGACGTTCATCAGGGTTGAGGTGACGGGCTGCGCAGTTCCCACACTCTGTAGCAGCGGGTTCACCGCGTTCTCCAGCGAGGCGACCAGTGGCTCGACTCCCGCGCCAATTCCTGTGGCGAGGAGAGCGACGTTCCCCGCTAGCTCAATCGCCGGAAGCCATGACTTCAAGGTGGACCAGAAAGTAGAAGTCGCCATCTCAGTTCACCCCCGGAATCGTTGGTGTCAGCGCCGATTGCTGCTGCTGAACATTCTGCACTGCGCGCGATGCGGCGTCTTCGCTCACCACGGACGGCGAGGCGTGGTAGTTCAGGTAGAGGGTCTGTGCTGTGTTCAACGCGATAGCGAAGTTATTCAGCGCGGTTTTTTCTGTTGGGGATGGCACATACTTCCCCGCCGCCACGTCGGTCTGAATCCGCACGTAGAAGGCGTGCGCCGCAGCCAGGGCCTCGCCCATCTGCTGATCCGTGGCGTTGAGGTAGCCTGGTGCCAGCGCCGCCGGTGGTGGCGTCGTTGTCGGCGCATTCGTACATCCCGCTGTCAGCATCCCAAGGAACAGGACGAGGGCGATTCCACGCATGGTTCCTCCCGGTTGAGCCAATTTACCAACAAACATAAACCCTTTGCTCCGCAGTAGCTACAACAATCTCCAGTAGACGCGGTGATGGTGTTGCATGTGAGGCAGAGAGTGGCGACGTCGAGTGGGATGGGTACGATCATTGGTCTCCCCTGAGTTCGCCCGCAGTCTTTGTTTCAGGTGGGGCGGCTAGAAGAGGTTGCCAGTGGCTGTACTCTGCGTGCCACCCACTCCCCCCGGCGCCGTCATGGCGTAGCCCCCTACCCTCGCGGTAGTCTCCGTAATAGATGTGTTTATCGTTGTCCCATGAATCTGCTTGCCGACGCCACAACAAAACCTTCACGCCATCTTCCGGCAGCCGCTCCTCCACGCTAATCCAGCCGCCCTGAGTGTGGCCCCGCTCCTCCACCATATCGAGGAGGGCCAGCAGAATAGCAGGGTCCAATTCCACTTTGAGCGGAGTTCCGTCCGTCATTCTCCGCAGTTCCTTGAGTTGTTCGTCAGTCATCGATACTAATCTCCTTTTATCGTCGCCACATCAAGGGAATGAAGGCCAGCAAGAAAATACCCAGACCTATCAGAATTGTCAGGATCGCTACCTGATCTCCAGTCATCGGTACTCCTTCCAGCTCAGCGCGTCACACTGGCCCGTGAAGACTAGCCATGCGAGTTTCAGACGATGCCTCAGCCTGAGTCCTTGCCAGCCGAGCGGACGGGCCGGGAATAGCCCTCCCTCGTCAGTCCGGTAGTAGTTGGTCCACGCTTGAAGCTGCTGGGCGGTGTAAAGGCTTGGTGCTCCATTTCCATGAGTCATCGATACTCCTAACTTGTTAGTCCTTTTGGGGTTCAGGGGGTGCAGGCCTTGTCCTAATATTTGGGCAACCGTGCCGCTATAGCTTGTTCTCTCGATGCAAACACCCGGCATCCGGGGTAACAGTCCCACCACAATTCACCGTCAAGCGCATAGCCCTCACCGCCTGGATATCCGGGCTGGCGGTCTAGGTGAAGGTGCTGCTCTCTCACCGTAGCCTCCACAATTGCGTATCCGCGAGCTCTTCGGTCACGCACCCAGACCATATCGCCAACACTGAAGCGGAAAATCGACTGCAGTTCACTGTTTTCCATGGGACTCCTTCTCTTCCTCGGCATAGAACTTCTTGGTCTTCTCAACCAAATCGCGCACTTCGCGGGAATCCTTGCAAGCTGCAACCCGCCTCAAGAATGCATCTGCCTCTTCCTGTGAAGTTGCGGGGATGTGCTCAATGTGAAATATCTTGTGTCCTCTGCTCATCGCTCTGACTCCTTCTCTTCCTTGTACATCTGGTCGGACTACATCAAGGGTGGCTAGAGTTTGGGAAGCCCGAACCGGAAAGATTGGACCGGCTTGCCCTCAAGGAATCGAACGAGCCACCGCATTGCGGTCTTGGGAAGGATCGTCAGATGCCACATCTTGCCGTCGTAAAGGTGCAGGAACCCTCCGTTATCGATCCTTGCACCCCGATATCCGTGGCATCTCAGGGCTTTGGATATTGGGTTTCCGGATGGCGTGTTCGTTCCTCTGGCTATATTCCCCGAATCCACTAGGATCACATCGAATCTACCCGCCATTTTCAACCGCCTTTCTGATTGCTAAATCGCCCATCTGGTCATCATCCTGGCTTAGTTGAGATAGAGCGTGGTCTAGGGCTTCAGCCAGGGCGGCTATGCGGGCATAGGCTTCGCGGAGCTGGCGTTCACGCGCAGGCAATACGACGTCCCTCCAGTATTCATCCCACGATATCCAACGCACTTTTTGCGGTATCGCTGGTAGCTCTCTATCCTTCAGAGGTGTGTCTACGCACTTAGTGCATTGATACGTGCCCCTGACGAATGTGCATTCCGCTAAACACTTCTCACACATCCCGGTTCTGTCAACCCCCACCCCATCCTCTCGGGCAGCCCCGGACGCCGTTTGTGTGGACCGGGAAGCAATTACTTCTTGAATCAGCAGACCGATCGACACTTGATCGATGGTGATTGCTTCGCCCGGTTTCCAACCCTTGAATAGAGCTAACTCTTCGTCGCTAATTCTCATGTGGTCACTCATTACTCATCTCCCTCGGTTGGTGTGGGTTGGGAATCAGGGGAAGGCGGCTGAACTCGGTAGAGCGCCGATTTGTACGCGCTGTCAAGATCATCGGCGTACTCTTGCGCCGAAAGCCGGTCTCCGAAGGATGTTCCCAGCGCTACGCCATCTGGCCCCACAACGTCCCACATCTCGCCCAATCCGCAATGTGGGCACTCCTTGCCCTCAGGCTCTACCGTGTAATAGCGCTCTTCTACTTGCTTACTATTGTTCATGCTGTCCTTTCTTCACATCCTGCGGCTGTAGTAGCTTTGTGGCGCGGGCAATAATCTTCTTCGCGTTCCGTATCGGACAATCGTCGCTACGACACCCGCACCCGTCAAAACCC
>Ga0105238_10000388_pt1 | contig 47006 bp, 36 predicted proteins | sample KBSC34metaG_FD_81526 | JGI IMG/M metagenome (GOLD analysis project Ga0105238, IMG submission 81526) | Corn rhizosphere microbial communities from Kellogg Biological Station, Michigan, USA - KBS C3-4 metaG | ecosystem: Host-associated > Plants > Roots > Rhizosphere > Soil | place: Michigan, USA...
CTTGTCGCGTTGAAACGGGGGTGGTAGTGGTCGGTTAGGGTGTGTCGGTCAAAGTGATGACAGCCTATTGCTGCGTTAAATCTGCCTGTGTGAGTATTTGTTCTGCGATTTCTTGCAATGGTCGGTTGGCATCCACGATTGAAAACCACGCTGGATGTGATTCCACAAGGTGTTTTGCTGTTCCAAGACCGACCTGAAACCGTTCCCGAACCTCTTTGATTGCGGCAATGGGACTGGGGTCACGAAGTCTTTGCTCATAGATGAAAGTATTAATCGCAGCGATGTCGTCAGTCGTCATGATGCACAATTCCGTACTGGGTGCACTCCGTGTTGGTCATCATTTCGATGACTTATCATCCGGTTGTCGCTTCGGTCTCGCCCGACGGTGGAATAAAGACATTTCAAACTTGAACCATGATTGCTGGACTCGCAATGCTCACATTCTTCCACGGCTGGCGACCAAAGATGGGCGTCGTGACGCTGCTGTTGGCGTGCGTTCTTGGAATTGGGTGGGTGAGAAGTCTGTTGATCACTGACGATGTGCTTGTGTGGTCGTATGAAGACGCCGATGTGAACGGGGGCGGCCAGTATCGCCTTCGCTCACACAATCAAATATTGGAATTGTTTCATCGGCACAGCGTCTACCTTCCAGTGCAGAGAACCCGAGTAGGCTCTGAGGAGTCTCCGCTTTACTTTCATTACGCAGAACTGGAATTTCCGCTCACACTGTTGTCCGCCTACCTGTTGCTCGGCAGGCCGCGCCGACCGTCGAATCAATCTGACGACGCGCCAACAGCCCGAAAAACTTCTGACACACCGTAACAGACTACTACACAAGGTTCGACGCTGTGGAGTGAGGTTCGCGAGACGCCACACATCAGTTGGATCGCTCTAACTGTCAAAACCCCTCTTGACGACTAGTCACTCTTCGATTTCGCGGGTGCGGGCGAATCCTTTTGGAGAATGGCTTTCCAGGCGGTTTCTGCTTTCACACCCCAGGGAGTGTCGCCGAAGCGAAAGAGCACTTCGCTATACAGATTCGCCGCCTGAGTCAGATCGCCGGCGGAGGAGAGCGACTCCGCGGCTTCGAAGCAGGCATGGCTGCTCAGCCAGCGGTCCGTGTCGTAGACCAGCGGCAACCACAGGTAGGCCCGGGCGGCGCGGTCGTATTCGCGACGTTGTTGCCAGGCTTGTCCGATGATGTAATGCGCGCCACCCCGCAGTTCGATGGGAAGTTCTTCGACAAATCGCTCCCAATGTGTGATTTCGCCTGCTTCCAACTGTCCCGACTTCTTCAACTTCAGCCGCCACAGTTGCATCTGCGCCAACCGCTGGATGCGGACATCAGATTCACGGGCAAGCCTTTTCAGCACCATCTCGACTTCGTTTGATCCGTCACTGACAGACAGCAGCCAACTGGCCCCGATCAGTTTCAATAGTGGAGTCGTACCGGGTCCGATCCATTCACGTGCATCGAATCTCAAACTGACCGGTGTTTCTTCCTCGGCCCAGCACAAAGGAATCACGCTGAAGTGAAATGTCTCCGGATCGGATTCGACGATCGCTAGAAACCGCGAGATGGCCGTGCCGTGGTCTCCGTTCCACAAGGCGCACTTCACCTGCGTGGCGATGATTTCTCGGCGAACCCAAGGTCGGTCTTCGTCGTCCAACGCGGCGGTCAGTTCCCGTTTGGACTCGGCAATCTTGCCAGCCGCATACAGCTTCCGCGCCTGTTCGTGGTGAGGAGTGTATTCCGTTGTGACTTCGGCAATTTCTGTGCGAGGATATCGACGCGCGGGTTCACTAGCCCTGATCCGAAACACGATCTCGCGACCGTTGTAGTCTTCGATATAGCCCGACATCGGAATCCGGCTGCTGCCCGAATGCTGCAGGACGATGCGGTCCTGGGCCTGTACCGGCGGCGCGACCAATCCGCATAGGCCGGCAGCGATAAAGAGAGCAATGCGCATGATCGGTGCGACCAGCAGAGGTTTGCGATCAGCCCAGGGCGTCAGGGTTTCAGGGGTGGATTGGCTGCTTCCGTCTTGGCCCACGACGAAAGTTCCGCCACCACCTTGTGCGTATCGGAACCACGCCGGAAGACGATTGGAACCTTGTCGCCAGGCTGCTTTTCCTTGATGACGTCGATCAACGCTTCGAAGCTATCAACACTTTGACCATCGATTTCCAAGACTTGGTCGTTGTTTCGCAGACCAGCTCGTTCGGCGGCCGAGCCCGGGTCGACTTCGTCAACGACACAGCCATCTTGTTGTTGTTGAGTGGCACGCGATCGAATTCCCAGTCGAGCGGGACCGCGATAGTGGATGGCCAGCAACGGCAATTCAATTTGCAGATTGCGAACGGTGTCCAACGGCACCTCGACGCCGCGAATGATGTACAACGCGGTCACGGTATTCCGGATGTCGTCGATTCGTTCCAGCAGTCGAAGTCCTTCGTCTCCACCTGACCAATCGCGTCCTAACATCACATATTCAATTCGTGGCCGGCCCAGCTGCCTTCGTTCCGTGTTGCGATCGGACACGTGAATGATCCCGCCGAGGCGTTCGAACTGAGCGATCGCTCGCTTTTGTCGAGTCTCGACACCGCTCTCGAAGGCTCGTTCGGCACGGGCGGTCACAGCCAGATTTTCGACGCGGCTCAGGTGCTGTAATGCCAGGTCGACTGCTTCAAAAGTGGGTTCGTCTTCGCCGCGGTAAAGTCGCTGCAAGACTTCGAACGAACGCACCGACACTTCAGGCGAGCCAACTTCGGCAGCATCCCTCAGAGACCGAACCGCGGGCAGTCCGATGGCGAACAGGTCGTCGACCGCCTGTTCCCGCTGTTGAAAATCGGGGTCACTCAGCCGCTCGACCGGCCCGGCGATATGTTCGGGTCGTGTCGCATCTGCTGATCCCGTCTTAGGATCGGCGACGGCATCAAGATCCATCAATAGAGCCCAATGCAATATCAGACGCAAGAATGGCATTGTCCCAACCTCTCGACAATGACGTCTTCCGGCGACCCCGGAACTCGGTCAGTTACCGCTGTCGTCGACCCTGTCAGACGTCAGTCCCAAAGTACGATGACAAAAAGAGTTACTCAGTTCCGTCATCCAATGTATCCGATTCTGCAAGTGGCAATACACCGAGTCAATCCCACCTGTCGACAACATTGCAGAACGGCACTCTATCGATATAATGCATGGTTCGTTCCAAAGGGCAAGTTCAATCTGCGTCGAAAACACCTTTTGACTCGACTGTGGTAGTAGCTCGAGATCGAAGGGGTTGTTCCTGGCTCATCGCCGGGCGACCAGCCTGAGCGAAGCAGGGCAGTTGCTTGGAGATGACGTCCTCTCCAACATGACAGCAGCGCTGTCAGAACGCCCGAATACCAGTACCCCCAGAAAGGGTTGAACTGACTGTGATCAAAACGGCTGAACCAGTAAATGTTCGCGGAATTCTGCAATCAAAAGGTCACATGACGGCCGATGAGTTCGGCCAGTTGCGCCGGGCAGTTTCGTCTGATCAAGTTGTTGGCGCGCGGCAAGATATCGAAACCTTGTTGCGTGAGATCGAAGAGGGCTCTGGCTCTGGACACGGCGTCCGCGCTGGGATCGGTGCCTATCTGCTGGGTCAGCACGCGATCGCTGAGCGACTGCTGTCCGACATTGCCGGTGACGGAGTCGCGTTGTACGTGCTTGGAATGGTTTACCTGTCCACCGAAAACTGGAAGGAAGCCGAAGCCAAATTCGGCGCCGCAGCCAAGGCCGGCTACGAAAACGTCGAAGCGACGATGAAACGCGTCTCGGCCATCCGCATGCAAGGCCGTCTCGAAGAAGCCGAATCCGCGTTGAAGCAGACCGGCATGGAAGGCACTCGCCGCGCCGAATACTCGTACCAGATGGGCTGCATCCTGGCCGACCGGGGCGATACCTACGGCGCCATCGAGTACTTCGAGCGTGCGGTCGACATGGATCCGCACCATGCTCAAGCTCTGTTCCGCCTGGCCGGCGAAAACGCCCTCTACGGCAATGACAACGAAGCGATTCGCCTGTACGAACAAGGCCTGAGCAAGGCTCCGTATTACATCGGTGCCCTGTTGAACCTGGGCCTGCTGTACGAAGACAAAGGCAATTACTCGGCCGCGGCATTCTGCTTCCGTCGCGTATTGCAGCACGACCCGAATCATCCTCGCGCCTTGATGTACATGAAGGACATCGAAGCAACGAGCGAAATGTACTATGACGACGACATGGCGAAGAACGAGGCTCGGCTGGAACAGTTGCTCAGCCGTCCCGTCACCGACTTCGAACTGTCGGTTCGCAGCCGAAACTGCCTGGCGAGTATGAATATTCAGTCGTTGGGTGATCTGACGCGGGTGACCGAACCTGATTTGTTGCAAGGCAAAAATTTCGGCGAAACGTCGCTGGTCGAAATCCGTGAACTGATGCAGGCACATGGGTTGCGAATCGGTCAGAACCTGCAGCCTTCGAAGCCGAAAGATGCCGCATGGCAAGGTACCGCCACTGGTGGTCCAGTGGGAAGCTATGCGATCCTGCCGGCTGACCTGTCGCCCCAGGAACAAGCCATGCTGGCGCGTTCGGTCACGGATCTGAACCTGTCAGTGCGAGCCCGCAAATGTATGGCTCGACTGGGAATCACCTCGCTGGGTGAACTGATTCAGCGGACTCCGGATGAATTGCTGGCGACCAAGAACTTCGGTGTGACCTCGCTGAACGAAATCCGTCAACAGTTGGGCGAAATCAGCCTCAAGCTGCGAAACGACTGATCCGGTTCGACAACACGCGCGTCGGAGACGGCAGTGTGACGAATTCATCAAACGAGGCTGACGGCAATCTGGCTGCTCAGCCTCGTTTGTTTTTTCACCGTCATCGATCTCATCCTCCTGCGAGACTTGTTTTCCGCGTCGGACGGCCAATCGGTCGAGACGGGTTTGCTCGCAGTTCGACGATCATGGTGCTCGTACTGGCATGTTTTACGGCTTGCGTCGTCGTCTCGACCAGTTATACCGCTCGTGACACTCGTCCTGCCCCACCCGCACTGCAAACGTTTGCCCCATCACCGCGCGCACCCGTTCCAGTGGCCAGCTCGCGCAATCGCTTTAAAGAACCCGAACCGATCGTTCGCGTGAACGTGACGCCTGGAGGGCTTGATTCATTCCAGCTTGAAGTGCGCGGCGCATACTATTGGAAGTCACTCGAACGCCACAACAAGTTGCCCGCCAAGCCCGATCTAGGCCGCGTCACAGTCGCATCGACAAAGTCCGGTCTGAAATTGGGTTCGCTACAGTTGTCCACAAACCAACTGGAAATCGAACCGGCCCAATCCCCGTCGATCGTCGTCAACGGGCACCTTTATCGCGGCCGCATTCGATTGTTCCGTCGGACCGATGGAAAGGTGTCGGCGGTCAATGTGCTGGCAATCGAAGAGTATCTGGCCAGTGTGGTCGATTCGGAAATGCCGGCCAAGTTTCCCGATGCGGCTCGTCAGGCCCAGGCAATCGTCGCGCGGACCTATGCCCTGTATCAGATCCAACAGTCAGAACCCGATGCGGTATTCGATCTGCTGTCATCACAGCGCAGCCAGAAGTACCTGGGCGTCGAATACCTCGACAGTAACAAGCGACGTCTGGCTGGCGAAAGCCAAAGCAGTCGCCAGGCGGTCAAAGGGACGCGTGGTGTCGTCTGCCAGGCGAACGGCAAATTGTTTTGCACTTACTACTCAGCAGTCTGCGGTGGTCGCACCACGAATGGAAAAGAATTGTTCAAGGATGCCGCTGATGCAACGCAATCCGTTCCCTGCGAATGGTGCAAAGAATCGCCGCTGTACCGCTGGAAAGCCGACCTGCCGCGTGACGAGTTCGAACAGCGAGCCCTGCTTGCAAGCGAGCGATCAAACACGACTCGCATCCGTTCGATCCGCCAGCTTGCAGAACCAGGATCAGGTTCGATATCTCGATTCGAATTGGACGATGGGCTGAAACCTCGACTGGTGACGGGTACTGAGCTGCGCGAACGGTTGCCCACTGGAATGCTGCTTAGCCCACACTTTCGCATCACGCTTGAGTCACACCGAGTCACTATCGAAGGCCAAGGGCATGGGCACGGTGTCGGCTTCTGTCAGTGGGGTGCCAAGGGCCAGGCCGAAGCAGGACGGGATAGCCATGACATTGTTCGGCATTATTATCCGGGGGCCGAGTTGGAGACGAAGAACTACTGATTTGGAGCTCAAAGAGACAACGCCCCGCGGAAATGATTCCCGCGGGGCGTTGTTGTTGTGATGACAAGGCAGGCACGTCTACTTGATCTTACAGACCAGCCGACTTCTTCAGATCGGCCGCTTTGTTGGTGGCTTCCCACGTGAAATCGGCATCATTGCGGCCAAAGTGTCCTCCGCTGGCGGTCTTGCGATAAACCGGTCGACGCAGCTTCAGGTAGTCGATAATGGCCAGTGGCGTCATCTTGAAGTGGTCGCGAACCAGCGACACGATCTTGTCTTCGGGAATCTTGTTCGTGCCGTTGGTATCCACATGCACGCTGACAGGTTCCGCCACGCCGATCGCGTACGCCAGTTGAACTTCGCACTCACTGGCCAAACCGGCCGCGACGATGTTTTTGGCAACGTGACGGGCCATGTAAGCTGCGGAACGGTCGACCTTGGTGGGATCCTTGCCGCTGAAGGCACCCCCACCGTGGCGGCCCCAGCCGCCGTAGGTGTCGACGATGATCTTGCGACCGGTCAAACCGGTATCGCCGTGAGGGCCACCAACGACGAATCGTCCCGTCGGATTGATGTGGTACTTAGTGTTCTTGTTCAACAGTTCTGACGGAATCGACTTCTTCACAACTTCGGAAATGACGAAGTTTGAAATGTCGTCCTGGCTCACCTTGTCATGATGCTGAGTCGAAACCACAACGGCCGAGATTCCGACCGGCTTGTTGTTGGAATCATATTCGACCGTCACCTGACTCTTCGCATCAGGACGCAGCCAGTCGACCTCTTTCTTCTGACGAGCGTCAGTCAGGCGGTTGATAATCCGGTGCGACAGAGCGATCGGTAACGGCATCAGTTCCGGAGTCTGATCGCAGGCGTAACCGAACATCAGACCCTGGTCACCGGCACCTTCGCGGTCCACACCCATCGCAATGTCTGGGCTTTGACTGTGCAGGGCGACGAACACCTTGCAGGACTCGTACGAGAATCCGATATCGTCGCTGATGTAACCGATGTCTTTCACGACGTCGCGCGCGACCTGCACGTAGTCGAGCTTGGCCTGGGTGGTGATTTCGCCCGACAGCACGACCAGGTCGGTGGTGCACAGAGTTTCACAGGCTACGCGAGAACGAGGATCTTGAGCCAGAATCGCGTCCAGTACGCCGTCCGAAATCTGATCTGCCACCTTATCGGGGTGACCCATGCTGACTGATTCACTCGTAAACAGATAATTCGTCATCTCGCTTCGCAACTCCGATCAAGGGCGTACGTGGGTCGGTCGAACACTGACAGTCGGGCCCACAGAAAAAGCCTGCTCGCGCAACACAGTGGGGCAGGTAATAGAGCGGCATGATTCTACGGGCCGGACTGACATCTCTCAACCGGTTTCTCGTCCTGAGGCTGAACATCGGGCTTAAAAGTCGAATCCACCGCGAAAATAGGCAAATTTTAACGCATTCCTCTTCCCGAAGTCGTCGGAACCACTTGAAAGTCAATGGATTCCATAACGGGTCGTATTCACATTCTTACCCCGGCCAATCTGGCAGATTCGCCAGAAACTCAATGTCCCGAAACGGGTCTTGACCGAATTCCCAATCCTGCGAAAGATCATCACGTCAGCACGTCCGGCCATCCATCCGTCCGTTTGCAGCGCGAATAAGGTGACTTTGATGTTCGTCAACGACGCGACCCGAATCCGGCGGATTCTGACGATCAGTCTGGCGGCTGCGGTCCTGTCCAACGGGCGACCGCTTTTCGCGGACGATACGAGACGGCCAGAGCTGATCGCTCCCGCCCGTCACGCGGTGCCGACAACTTCCCCGGCGGACGCACCCCCAGCGAAAGAAGTTGCGGAAAACGACCCGTTGGCAGGGCCGGCCCTGAAGGATTCCGCCAATTGGTCCGAGATGCTGCGTGCTGTGGTCCTGACCGCGATTCCGGATAAATATGAAGACCTGCGGCATTGGGGAAACACGAATGAAGTCTTTGCGGGTGTGAAAGTCCAGCAGCGAGGCTTCAATATCCGAGTCTCGGAACGCAAACGCGAGGTCAATCACGGTGCCTGGCACCGCTACAAGATTGAACTGATCGACCCCAAGCAACATCTGAAACTGATCTTCCATCAGATTGAGACCGTTGCCGTCAATGAATACCGATTTCAAGTGCGGCTGGCTTCGAAACTACGTTGTCGCGGCGACTTCGAGCATTGGGTGCTGGGTGTCAAGGGATTCAATGCCACCGTCGTTTCCGAGGCCGATGTCGAGATTATCGCGACCTGCCGATTGGCGATCCGAACAGAGTCAACCGCTAAACATCTGTTGCCCGATCTGGCACTCGATCCACACGTCGACAGCGTCAAACTGTTCCTCCGGAACCTGGATGTGAAACGCATCGGCGAGATTCGTGGTGATCTGGCGGAAGGAATTGGCGACCTGTCGCGTCACGACATCGAGAATCTGCTGCAAGCGCAGGAAAATCGAGTCGTAAAGAAGGCCAACGAGGCGATTGACAAGAAACGCAACAGCCTGCGTCTGCCTTCTTCCAAGCTGTGGTGATCATTCGCGACGCTCACATTCACGCGGGTCATTGCAGTCGGAGTTGAATCGGCAAGACCGTTTGGCCCCGCACCGAATTTGTCTGATCAACGACTGGATGGGCCGCAAGTTTTTGAGCGTCCACGATGAGCGCTTCGATCGGCAGCCCGGCGTAGAACAGGTCCTGAGACGTGAGGTCGCCTTTGACCGACTGGAACAGTTCGATGGCGCGCCGACCGTGGCGCTGCACACCATTGGATTGACCGACACGCGCTTTCACTCCGGCCGCGGCCAGCTTGATCAAGCCCTTCAGAAAATTGGCCTGGGTTCCTGCGCGGCCGGCCGCATTCCACAGTCCTTCCCAGGCTTCATGAGCCTCCCAGTAGTAGCCCGCATTGAACAGGTCGATGGCGTACAGGAACTCGCGTGAAGTCCTGGGCGATTTCGCATCGAGCGGTTGCGGTACGGAATGGACCTGACCGAAGCTGTGACCATTCGCATCGGTCACCGGATGTGGATGTCGCCCTGGGACGAAGGCGTAGGTAGGAAAGGGATCGTCAGGAACATATCGATCCGTCGACATGACTTCATTAAGTGGAGCTGAATCCGTCACGAAATGCTCCTGCCAAACACGCAAACTTGCGACGACACCATCCTGTCAGACCGCAGTATTTCGCCGATCTTGATCAAAGTCAAAGCGGGTATTTGTTTGGCGTAATTGCGATCCGATGTGGTCGACCTTCCGGGGCTTCGCATATAATAAGGGTTCGAATGAAGATCCGCACCGACAACCGTGTCATCGCCAGTCGAACTGTCGATGTGGTCGGTTCTTCGAGTCGGCGGACACGGAAGATATGAACCGCACGGGCCTCAGGAGCTTCAGCATTATTGGGTCGCCGCTTGTCGCCACCTCGACGCAGCTTCGCACTCGACGCGGCGTGACATGGCGGGTTCTTTTCCTGACCTTGTATTGCTGGATCACGGCGACGAATGTCGCGTTGGCCGAAGAAGAGTCTGCGCCGGACGAAGCGCCACCGCGTGGTTCGCTGGTCATCATCGGCGGTTCAGAGCGCTTCAATCACCGCGAATACTGGGACGAGATCGTCGAACTGGCTGGTGGCCCCGGTGCTCGTATCGCCGTATTTCCGACGGCCAGTGGCGACCCTGTCAAAAAAGGGGGCTGGGTCATCTCGGCCTTGAACAAGGCGGGTGCCGATGCGTTCCTGGTACCGGTCGCCTGGAAGACCTTGACCATGACACCGCAAGTGGCTGTATCAGACCCTGATCTGGTGGCCCAGGTGCGCGAAGCCACCGGAATCTTTCTGATCGGCGGCGAACAGGACAAGATCGTCAAAGCTCTGTTCACACCCGAAGGCGAACACACACTAATGCTCGACGCGATGTGGGAAGTTTATCGCAAAGGTGGGGTCATCGCCGGCACGAGTGCCGGGGCGGCAGTGATGAGTCGCGTAATGTTTCGCGACGCCGAATCGGTCCTCGAAACGATGGTCAAAGGTGTTCGCTGGGGTAAAGAGATCGATCGAGGACTGGGGTTTCTGGATGGTGAATGGTTTGTCGATCAGCACCTGTTCGTACGCGGCCGCTTCGCCCGGACTTTAGTGGCCATGCAGAATCAAGGCTTCAAGTATGGAATCGGCGTCGACGAGAATTCTGCCGTCATCGTGACCAAGGGCAAAGATGTCCGCGTCATTGGCTACAAAGGTGCGCTGGTACTGGATCTGTCTCGAGCCGAACATGATCCCAACCTGGGTCAGTTCAATATCAAGAACGCACGGCTGACCTATCTCGACCGGGGCGATCGGTTCGACTTGAAAACGATGGAAGTCAAACCGGCACAAGAGAAACTAGACGACGAGAAGCTCGACCCGAACTCTCCCGAATATCGTCCCGGCCTGCGACGGCCATTGTTCTACAACGACATTCTGAGCAACACGACGGTCATCGACCTGATGGGCACGCTGATGGAGTCGGTCAGTCCGGTCGCAACAGGTCTGGCATTCGACGGTCACGCAGCGCGCAAGCATCCTGTCGACGGCTTCGAATTCAAGTTCTCACGCGATAACGACAGTGTTGCCTGGTACACCGAAACATACGGCGGCGACGACTATACAGTCGTCAACATTCGACTCGATATTCGTCCGATCAAGATCGAAGGCCCGTTGTACGATCGCGAAAAATGATGTTGCTGCGGGAACGTATCCCTCATGCCGCCTGTGATCCCTCAACTTGGATCGAGTGCTCTTCGCCTTCAGCGCAAGTGAAGCCGACTTATGGTCTATCTGAATCGCATTTACACGAAAACAGGCGACACCGGAGAAACGTCGCTGTGGAACGGCCAACGCGTTCCGAAGACTGACGCCAGGATTGTCGCGTACGGAGCCGTCGATGAACTGAATTCGTCATTGGGCTGCGTGTTGGCAGCCGAACTGCCTGACGAACTGCGCACGATGCTGACGCGGATTCAAAACGATCTATTCGACGTGGGTGCGGACTTGTGCGTCCCCGAATCAGACGACCCACCGCCCTATCCACCCCTGCGCGTGACTGCTGAACAAGTGGCACAGCTCGAACGCTGGATCGACTCCGCGAACGAACAATTGCAACCCTTGAAAAGTTTCATTCTGCCGGGCGGCACCATGACCGCGGCACAACTGCATGTGTCGCGTACGATTTGTCGCCGGACCGAGATTGAAGTGTTGCGGCTATCTGCTCGTGAACAGATCAATGCGCAAGTCGTGATCTACCTGAATCGATTGTCAGACCTGTTGTTCGTCCTGGCGCGTTGTGCCAACTCGAATGGTCAAAACGATCTCTTGTGGGTTCCAGGCGCCAATCGCTGACATCCTCTCGCGATTCAAGAACGAACATTGCTGCCAGGCGGGCGCCCTATGGGATTGCATTCGTGTGGGTGAGGTCGTCGATTCGACGCCCACAGGGCTTGAGCAGGGGGTCGTATCGAATTCTTCTGGGGGCGGTGAAGCACCGCCCCCAGCCACCCGTCCGCTGGCAGGAACTTGGCGACACCCCGAGGTGTTCATTTCTTCACCCAGTCCGGCTGCCGAAACAGATCTGAGACCGGGATCGAAAACCCGGGCAATAAGGGATGCCCCAGCAACACCTGTGGTGACTTCACCATCGTCGCGGGGTTAGACCCGTGGAATTGATGCACTTGTTGCGTGATCGGATCGATAATCCAGACGCCCGCAACACCCCAGTCGAGGTATGCTTTGACTCGGTCTGAGATCGCTCGGCGACGATCGTTCGTCGACGCGACCTCGATCACCAGAAACGACTTCCGCTCGCTGAGAACGCGATTCGTTTCCGAGAAGCGGCTCTCGGACTGCACTTTGAAAAACGAGATCGCGGGACAGCGAACAGTCGGGGGATCTTGCTGCATCACCAGCGGCAGTTCGAAATTACAGATCCCCACTTCGGTCTCGCGTTTGAAGTATGCTGCCAACGACTTGGACAGATTGCGGATCACATCGCCATGCGCGTCGTCGGGTGGTTCGAGTCGAACAAACCGCCCGTCGATCAGTTCCACCCAACGCTCGCCGTCCATCAGGCATTCTTCAAACTGAGCCAACGTCATGACGCTGGCAGACGACGATTCGGGCATGATCGGTTCCGTGACGGGCGAAGAGGTGAATGCAAAATTAGTCCGTGGACACATTATTGCAATTTCGTCGCCAGTTTTTTACTCGCGACCGAAGTCTGTTTCAGTGATGGTCTGTTGAGAAACAGGGATTGGCTTACGCCAGCCCACACGAACTGCAACCTGTCCAGAGAAGACATGTGCCTGCTGCTGTTGATCAGCAGTTCTCTGTCTCCGATCGAACTATCGAGCCGGTTCGTCGACGATCCAACGATCGCTCAAACCGACGACGGCTGTCTCGTGCTGGGGTCGTTTTCGGTGACGCAGTTTGTCGAACCAGATGCACAATCGGTCCAGGTACAGATACACGACAGGGGTCGTGTACAGCGTCAGCATCTGACTGAAGATCAAGCCACCCACGATCGCGATCCCCAGCGGCTTTCGCAATTCGGACCCGTCGCCCGTCCCCAGCGCCAGTGGTAATCCTCCCAGCAGGGCGGCCATCGTCGTCATCGTGATCGGACGGAACCGTAAGATACAGGCTTCATAGATCGCTTCTTCGGGCGACTTGCCGTGCTTGCGTTCGGCCTCGATGGCGAAGTCGATCATCATAATGGCGTTCTTTTTCACGATGCCGATCAACAACAGAATGCCGATCAGACCCATCACGTTCAGTTCCATATTGCAGACAAGCAGGGCCAGCAGGGCACCCACACCCGCCGAGGGCAGCGTCGACAGAATGGTGATCGGATGAATGTAGCTTTCGTAGAGAACTCCCAGCACGATGTAGACGGTGACCAGCGCCGCGAGAATCAGGTACGGCTGATTCTGTAGCGAATCCTGAAACGCCTGCGCCGTCCCCTGGAATCGACCCTGAATGTTTTCCGGAATCCTGAGGTCGCGGGCCTTCTGTTCAATCAGCGGCACGACATCACCCAGCGATGTCCCCGATTTGAGACCGAACGAGATCGTCACGGACGGGAATTGCCCCGAATGATTGGCAGCCAACGCCGAATTGGTAGAGGTCTGTTGGTAGAGTGCTTTCAACGGAATTTGAGCATCATTGGTCCCGCGCAAGAAGATATGCCGCAGGGAATCGGGATTCTGTGAGAACTCAGGTTCAACCTGCATCACCACATGGTACTGATTCAACGATTTATAGATTGTCGAGACTTGCCGCTGTCCAAAGGCGTCGTACAGCGTGTTGTCGATTGTGGACATGTTCAGACCCAGTCGCGACGCCGTATCGCGATCGACAACCAATCGAGTCTGCAGGCCCTTGTTCATCTGATCTGTGTCGATGTCGACCAGCCCTGGAATCCCCCGCATCTCGCGCAGCAGTCTGTTGCTCCAGATCGACAGTTCTTCCAGACTGTCACCCTTGAGTGTGTACTGGTATTGCGAACTGCTGGCACGACCACCGATCCGCAAGTCTTGAACGGCCTGCAGGAACAACGCGGCACCAGGAATCTTCGACGTCTTTCGCCGGATCCGACCGATGACTTCGTCGACTTTGATTTTGCGTTCATCGAGCGGTTTCAGTGTGACAAACATGCGCGCCGAATTCGTCGCACCGCTGCCCTGACCGCCCACAAAGGCAATCAAGCCCGAGACCGCTTCATCCTCACCAACAACCATAGCGAACTGATTGAGCAATCGAGACATCGACTGGAACGAGATATCTTGATCTGCCTTCAGGTTTCCGGAAATGCGGCCGGTATCCTGTTGAGGAAAAAAACCGGTTGGCACGACTTTATACAGCCCGATCGTCGTCGCGATCGTCAACAGAGTCACGATCAGGGTAATGAACTGATGTCGCAAGACACATCTCAGCGTCACATCATATAACCACAAGATTCCGTCGAAGATCCGTTCGCTGAATTGGTACAGTCGCCCCCGTTTCTGCTCGTGCTTTGACTTGAGCAGAATCGCGCACATCATTGGCGTGGTCGTCAGTGAAACGACCATCGAGACGGCGATCGCGACTGACAACGTGACGGCAAACTCGCGAAACAATCGGCCCACGATGCCGTTCATGAGCAGGATGGGGATGAAGACCGCCACCAGCGAGACACTGATCGACAGGACAGTGAAGCCGATTTCTCGGGCTCCCAGCAAGGTTGCCGCCATGGGGGACATGCCGTCTTCCAAATGCCGAGTAATATTTTCGATCACCACAATGGCGTCATCGACCACGAAGCCCGTGGCAATGGTCAGCGCCATCAGTGACAGGTTGTCCAGACTGTAACCGGCCAGATACATCACCCCGAATGTACCAACCAGCGACACGGGAACCGCCACCGTCGGTATCAGCGTCGCTCGTACGTCGCGCAAGAACAGGAAGACGACCAGGATCACCAGTCCAATCGAAATCAGCAGCGTGAATTGCACGTCGTACAACGAGGCGCGGATCGTCCCCGTCCGGTCCATGGCAACCGACAGGGTCATGTCTGCGGGAATCTGTGCCTCAAGCTGCGGCAACAACGCCACGATCCGATCAACCGTCGCGATAATGTTTGCACCCGGCTGACGGAACACGATGATCGTAATGGCCGGCTTGCCGACAGGTTTATTGTCGGGCTTGTCGACATTCATGCCATAGGCACGGATGTCTTCGACCGAATCGGTGACCGCCGCAATGTCACGCAATCGAACCGCTGCACCGTTACGATAGACCACAATCAGCGGCTCGTATTCGTCAGCCGTCATCAATTGATCAGTGGATGTAATCGCCCAGCTTTGACGATCATCCGAGATCTGGCCCTTCGGCCGATTGGCATTGGCCGAACCCAGGACTGTCCGGATATCCTCCAGACCAATCCCGAAGTGATTCAACACCGTTGGATTCAGATCGACACGCACCGCCGGTGCCGACCCACCACCCACGCTGACCTGGCCAACTCCGGGCACTTGCGCCAGGCGTTGCTGCAGGATTGTCGATGCCGAGTCGTACATTTGTGCGCGCGTGTACGTGTCGGACGTCAGTGCCAGAATCATGATCGGCGAATCGGCAGGGTTCACTTTTCGATAGGATGGGTTGTTCGGCAGATTGGCCGGCAGTTGTCCGCGCGCCGCGTTAATCGCTGCCTGAACATCGCGCGCGGCCGCATTGATGTCTCGATCCAGATCGAATTGCATCGTCACCGATGTCGACCCCAGCGAACTGGCAGACGTCATTTCCGTGATGCCTGCAATCCGTCCAAATTGACGTTCGAGCGGCGTGGCCACCGCCGATGCCATCGTTTCAGGACTGGCACCAGGCAGATTGGCACTGACACTGATCGAAGGAAAGTCAATCTGCGGCAGCGGTGATACGGGCAACATATTGTAGCCCAGGATCCCGGCTAACGTGATCGCTACGGTCAGCAGCGTGGTTCCGACGGGTCGATGCACGAAGGGGGACGACAGACTCATTGGTCCTCCTCCGTCGCCGCAGTCGGTGCCGTGTTGAAGCCCAGTAAACTTGCCAGCCAGTCAAACCACAGATAGATGACCGGCGTTGTGTACAACGTCAACAATTGGCTGAAAACCAGCCCACCGATGATCGTGATGCCCAGCGGTCGACGCAGTTCAGAACCGACGCCCGTTCCCATGGCCAATGGAACAGCACCCAACAAGGCCGCCATCGTCGTCATCATGATCGGGCGGAATCGTAACAGGCAGGCTTCGTAAATCGCGTCATGAGGAGATTTACCCTGCGTCCGCTGTGCGTCCAGGGCAAAGTCGATCATCATGATCGCGTTCTTCTTCACGATCCCGATCAGCAGGATGATCCCGATCAACGCAATGACACTCAGATCCGCGCGGCACATCAACAGCGCGAGCAATGCTCCCACGCCAGCGGAGGGCAATGTCGACAGGATTGTGATCGGGTGAATGTAACTTTCGTACAACACACCCAGCACGATGTAGACGGTCACCAGTGCGGCCAGAATCAACATCGGCGTATTCTGCAATGACGCCTGGAACGCTTCGGCCGTCCCCTGAAATCCGGCGACGATACTGGGCGGCAGTTTCAGGTCTTCTTTTGCCTGATGAATCAGTTCAACGGCTTCACCCAGCGACACACCGGGCGCCAGATTGAACGAAACGGTCACGACGGGAAACTGTCCCTGGTGATTCACTGTCAGCGGAGCGGTACCATGTTCCAGGCGCGTAAAACTGTGCAGCGGAATCATGCCGCCTTGCGGAGCGCGAATGTAGATCTCTTTCAGATCGCGCGGGTTGTTGCGGAAATCGGGCTTCACTTCCAGAATCAGTCGATACTGGTTCAGTTGAGTAAACATGATCGAGATCTGTCGCTGCCCGAATGCGTCATACAGGGCATCGTCAACGACCTGTGGAGTGACCCCCAGTCGCGAGGCCGTGTCGCGATCGATGACCACCTTGGCCTGCAACCCGGCACTCAATTGATCGCTGGTGACGTCGCTCAGTTGTGGGAACGATTGCAGCTTACGGACGAATTTTGGCGCCCATTCCTGCAGTTCCTTCGCGTCAGGATCTTCCAGACTGTACTGATACTGGGTCCGGCTGACGCGTGTTTCGACAGTCAGGTCTTGCACCGGTTGCATGTACAGCGTGATTCCCGCGATATCAGAGATCAGTGGTTGCAACCGCGTAATCACTTCAGAAGCACTGATCTTCCGCTCTTCGAGTGGCTTCAGGTTGATCTGGATTCGCCCCGTATTGACGGTCGTGTTCGTCCCATCAATCCCGATGAAACTCGACAGACTCAGGACCGATTCGTCCTGCATGATCGCTCGATTCAATTCGAGCTGCCGTTCAGCCATTGCCGTGAAGGAAATGTCCTGAGGTGCTTCTGAAATTCCCAGGATCACACCAGTATCTTGAACGGGAAAGAACCCTTTCGGAACGATCAGATACAGGTACACCGTCGCCGCCAGCGTAATGGCCGACACCCATTGCGTCAGCGTTTGATGCCGCAGCACGACCGTCAACGTCTTGCCGTACATTGCGATAACGGATTCGAATGCCCATTCCGACGCACGGAACAACGCACTTTGTTGAGCGTTGGGTTTATGACGCAGCAGTTTGTTGCACATCATTGGTGTCAGTGTCAGCGAGACGATCGCCGACAACAGAATCGTGACGCTGAGTGTGACCGCGAATTCGCGGAACAACCGGCCGACAATGTCTCCCATGAATAACAGCGGGATCAGCACGGCAATTAGCGAAACACTCAACGAAACGATTGTGAAGCCAATCTGTTCCGATCCCTTGAGTGCCGCCTCCAACGGCGAATCGCCTTCCTCAATATACCGCATGATGTTTTCGACCATCACGATCGCGTCGTCGACGACGAAACCGGTCGAGATCGTCAGGGCCATCAACGTCAGGTTGTTCAAACTGTATTCGAGCAGATACATGACGCCGAACGTGCCGATCAACGACAGTGGCACGGCAACACTGGGAATGATGGTCGCCGACACGTTTCGCAGGAAGACGAAGATCACGAACACGACCAGGGCAATGGTCAGCATCAGTTCGTATTGCACGTCTTCGACAGACGCTCGAATTGTGATGGTCCGATCGGTCAAAACTTTGGTTTGAATCGACGCAGGGAGCGATTCGCGCAGTTGTGGCATCAGCGCCTTCACGCGGTCGACCACTTCAATGATGTTGGCACCGGGTTGACGCTGAATATTCAGAATGACCGCCGGCGTTGTGTTCATCCACGCGGCCTGGCGAACATTCTCGGCATCATCGATCACGTCAGCCACGTCGCTGACTTTGATCGGAGCACCCTTGCGATAGGTGATGATCAAATTGCGATACTGTTCGCTGGTAAAAAGCTGGTCATTCGCGCCGATTGTGTACGCCTGCCTGCCGCCATCAAAGCTGCCCTTGGCCTGGTTCACATTGGCGGCGGCCAGTGCCACGCGCAGATCTTCCATGTTCAGGCCCAGGGCCGACAATGAAGTGGGATTGGCTTGCACGCGAATCGCCGGCTTTTGCCCACCGCTCATGCTGACCATCCCGACACCGCTCAGTTGTGAAATCTTCTGTGCGAGCCGCGTGTCGGCCAGGTCTTCGACCTTCGTCAGCGGCAACGTCTCCGACCACAACGCCAAGGTCAAAATGGGAGCATCGGCCGGATTGGTCTTGGTATAGATCGGTGGATTAGGCAGGTCTTTGGGCAGGAACGACGATGCGACGTTGATCGCCGCCTGGACCTGTTGTGCCGCGACGTCGATATTCAAATCAAGTGCGAATCTCAACGTGATGACCGAGCACCCTTCGGAGCTGCACGATGTCATCTGAGTCAGGCCGGGAACCTGACCGAACTGTCGCTCCAGCGGCGCTGTGACCGACGATGTCATCACATCGGGTCCCGCGCCGGGATAGAACGTCACGACCTGGATCGTGGGATAGTCGACCTGTGGCAATGCCGAAACGGGTAACTCGCGATAGGCGACCATGCCCGACAGCAGGATCGCGACCATCAACAATACCGTCGCGACCGGCCGCAAAATAAATGGCCGGGACGGATTCATTTCGCACTCTTCTCTTCAGGCGACGTTGGGATCTTGGCAACCGATTTTGTACTCGGGTCACTTGAGTGAGGCTTCTGCCCGTCGGGTTTTGACTTGTCTTTGTTGCCTTCACGTCGCTTGTCGCCCTGCGGTTTGTCTCCGGGCGATCCTTTTTCACCGCCCGAGTCTTTGCCCTTTTCCTTCTCTTTGGCGGCAGTTGAGACGAGCGTGTCCTTCTGCAATTTATCCAGGCCGTCGGTGACAACGATTTCACCGGGTGACAGGCCAGATTCGATCACCGTTTCGGCTCCTTCGGTCAGTCCAACCGCGACCATCCGTTGTTCAACTTTTTCAACTGGCGGATCGACCGAGTCATCGTTCACGACGATGTACACGAAATAGGAAGAAGGCCCGCGCTGGACGGCGGCATTCGGAACTACGATGGCATCTTTCTTCGTATCCACCAGCAAGCGGGCGTTCACGAATTGGTTCGGGAATAACAAACCATCTTCGTTATCGAAGATCGCCTTCAGCCGTACGGTGCCCGTCGTCGCATCGACCTGGTTATCGATCGCCAGCAGTTTCCCGGCGGCCAGTTTGATTTTCATATCGCGATCAAACGCGGTGACCATCAACTCTTTGCCACCCGTCGATGATTTTTGCACGCGCGAGATATCGTCCTGAGGAATCGTGAACACCAGCGAGATCGGCTGCAGTTGCGTGATGACCGCCAGTCCGTTCGGGTCATTCGCACGAACGATATTCCCCTGATCCACCAGTCGCAAACCGATGCGGCCCGTGATCGGCGCGGTGATGTGACAGTAGGTCAATTGCAGTGTGGCGTTGGCGACGGCGGCCTGATCTGACTGAATCGCACCGGTCGTCTGCTGAACCAGACTGCGCTGTTCGTCAACCTGTTGAGGAGCGATCGATTTCGACTGCATCAACTCCTGGTACCGTTTGTAGGTGAAGTCGGCGGACTTCAGTGTGGCTTCGTCACGAGCCAACTGCCCTTCAGCTTGTTGTAACTGAACTTCAAACGGTCGCCTGTCGATTTCGGCGAGAACATCGCCTTCTTGAATCATCTGACCTTCGGTGAACGCGACGTTGATCAATTCGCCCTCCACCCGACTGCGAATCGTGACCGTTTTGAATGCCGTCACGGTTCCCAACCCGTTGATATAGACATCCATGTCCTTCTTCAGGACAGGGGCAGTCACCACCGGCACAACACGGACGGGCTGTTTTACGGGTGGCTTGGCCGTCAACTGGGCCACATACGGCCACCATTTGTCGCGATAGTACCAGCCAGAAAAACCGACACTAATGATGGAAGCCCACACCAGCATGCTCAACCACCAATTGCCGCCACCACCATGAGACTCACCGGGCAGATCCCGACCGGGCTCGGGCAGACGCTCGGAAATCGTCTGCACTCGATCTTTCGCATCATCGCTCACCACATGCGGTTTGGGAGCGGCGGGTGGCTTGGAAATGGACAACTGAGAACCTTCAATCTATGCGATCGAGCTGAAATTACTCCCTCCGATTCGGGACCGGGCGAACCGAATCCCAAGCCATTCCGGTTGGAGGAGGGCGAAACGCGAACCATGCATAATCAAATACTGTTGCGACTGGCACAAGTCTGAATTCGAATTGTGTCGATTTCGAAAGCTGAGTGATCGACTTTAATTCCGCCAGTATCGCATTTTCCGCATCGATCGCCATCACGTTGGCCCGCCGTAACGGTTCACACCCAATTCTACGGATGCCGACTGTTCGTCTGTCAGTTCGCTAGGGACCTTAACTGGATTTCAGCTTGAGGCATGCCACGGTGAAATGTCCCACGTCGGATACAAAATCGGGGATCGAATGAACATGGTCATCCGATCCCCGCACAGAATGTCTGTTATCAACGGCAGCGATCAGGGCAGATCAACGGTCTTCAGATTTTGCGATCCGTCGGATCCCTGAACCAGGACGACGGCATGTTCGTCGTTCAATCGGTCCAACTGAACAACCCCGGCCAGGTCCTTGATCGTTTCGTAGGTTTGACCGGCTGTGGCACCATCTTTCACGGGTTCGGTGATCCCGTCGTTGCGGGCGATGTTATCCGTGCTGATCTTCATCACGCCACGAGCACTGTTCGAAAGCAACAGGAAGTTCTTGCCGTCCTTTTGGTAGACGATCATGTCGAGCGGACGATTGCGGTTCCCCAGTTCGGCAACGGTCGTCCCGCGCGTCTTTTCAGCAGGCTTCAGATTGCTGACAGGAAACTTGACCAGGGGCGTGCAAACGAAACCGGCCAGCAGGCTGGGCTCGCCATTGATGTTCATCGGGACGAAGGTCCGGATCGTGGCATTGTTTTCCAGGCGACCATGCGCCCCATGGAAGATTTCGACGCCCGTTCCGGCAGCACCATCAGAGAATGGGAATGGCACTTGATGCACGCTGGACGGCGTGTTTCCGCTCGCCGTGCCCGAGATAAACACCTTTCCTTCGGCGTACGCCAGATCGGTAATCGCGTCATCACGCTGGTTGAACGTCCGGCCGCCACGGCTGACTTCTTTGTCTTCGGGAGCGTCAGTCAAAGCCACTTTCTGGAAGGGAATCTTCTTCAAATCAAGTTCGTTCAGTTTGTTTCCATCGCTGATGCGCACAATCGCGGGAGTCGCTTCGGCACCCTTACCCTTGGTGATCGACAGGAACACGTTGCCCGTCAGAGGATTGGTTGCCAGATCGTTGATCGCCACGTTGTCGCCGGTTGTTTTCAGCAGTTTGCCAACTTCGTGGTTCAAACCATCCAATTGCACTTTGGCCGATTCGGGTTTGCCTTTGGTGTCGCCGGTCGAAATAGCAAACACGGTCGCAGCCTTGATATCGCCAACGAACAGAATTCCCTCGGGACCGAACGCCAGCGTCCCGGCCGATTTGATTTCGGGGTTTCCTTCTTTCATGCCCCAGTCGGCAGCAAACCCACTGGACAGCGAAGACAGACAATACAAGGTGGCAAAGAAAGCAACAGTTCTGATGCGCATGAGGTGCTCCTGGACAGAGTGTGCGAACGGCACTGGTTCGTGGTTTTCCCGCGGTGCTAAGTATGCAGTCGCCTCTTCACGTTGTGAATTGAGGCTGAATTGCCCTGATCCTCTTCATCTCGATTTCAGGTAGTCCGACTCGGTTTAAAGTCCGGCTTTTTGGTGGGAGGCCGCAGCGTCATCCGAGCAGCGTCAGCGGATTCACTCGTGTCTTCAGAGGCAGATCGATCGGCCCACCGACGCGCTGCGATTCGAACACGGCCGAGATCATTTCGATGATCGATCGGGCGTCATCGGGCGAGCACTTCGTGGCTCGGTTGTGCTCGATGCAGTCCAGCAAATCATTGATCGCGGCGATGTGACCGCCTTCGTAGTTTCCATCAGTTCGAGTTTCCGGTTTGCCGACGCCTGCCGACGTAATCGGCTCCCATGACTTACCGGATCGACCGGGCGACCAACTGCTGTCGCGCAGGATTGCCGCCTTCGTCAGGTAACCGGTCTCCAATTCGATAATTCCTTTGGTGCCCAATGCCTGGATAGCAAACCTCGACGGACTGCCCGCGGCGCCTCGTTTCGAAGCAAAGTATCCGCACACACCATTGGCAAAGGTGTATCGAGCGTTCACCGTGTCGCCCGCTAACGGACCGATCCCTTCCGGCCCCGCCACGATATCGGCCTTGGTGATCCGATGCCCCTGATTTGTGACGGTGGCAAAACAGGATGTGGCATTCCCGCCAGCCAGCGTTCGCATCAATCCAAAGATGTGAGACCCCAGCACCCACAGGTCTTCACCACCGCCGCGATTGTCCTCTTTCCCACGACCGCGCAGTTCGAGCAACTCACCAATCTCGCCGTTTTGAATCAGCGATTTGACGACGTCCAGAATGGGTGAGTACTGCGTGGTGTGAGCGATACCCAACTTCAGGCTTTTCGACGTCAACACCTGTGCGGCCCCATCGCATTCCGCCAACGTGGGACAGAACGGCTTCTCCATATAAACATGGCAGCCGGCTTTGGCAGCAGCGGTGATCATGTCATGGTGCTGATCGATCCAACGCGGACAGATTGCGACCAGATCAAGCCGCTCGTTGTTGAGCATCTCGTGGTAATCGGCGTAGAGCGATTTTGGATTCGTCCGTTTGGCCGCCGCTGCCCGTCCCTGATCGTCGTGATCCGCCAGGGCGACAATCTCGACGCGTGGAACCTTTGTGAAAGCGACATCGACGGCATGACCATAGTCGCCGCGTCCCGTGGCACCGATCAAGCCGACTCGCAGCCGACCTCCCGAAGCGGCCCGCAGAGAACGGGCCGAGTTCTGACCGAGGGCACACGCAATGGCCGCAACAGAACTCGTCCGCAAAAACGCTCGACGCGACTGGATTGCCATCCGTCACCTCCACTCGTTTGCAGTTCATCCAGAGCGATCTGACACCACACGCGAAAGTATACCCAACTCGAACGGCAGCGCCGCCCCTGAACGGATCTCAATGTCACTTCCGGGCAGCGTCCGTCTTCCTCGCGACTCCGAGCGATGCCAATCGACCTCATCAGCTCAACAGCGAGAGCGGTTCGAACTGTGCGACCAGCTTTTCCAAGGCGTCTTGCGGATTCATGTTGAATAACGCCTTGCCGCCCGTTCCCCACGCCCCCAGGTGAAAATGAAATACGGCGACGGCATCACGCACGGTGCTGACGGCAGCAACGTCTTCCATGTCTCCGCCTTCAACCGCTTCGAAGCGAATGTTGATTCCCACAAAGGCCGTCAACAGTCCGGAGTTCTTGTCACGCGCGAACGTCACGTTGTCGAACCATTCGCAATCGAGCCACCTCAGACCGCGCGGCTTGCCGATCGTTTGGGCCATGTCGAAGAACTTGGCTTCCAGGTTCTCGCGACGTCTTTGGAAGTCGATCATGGCGCGCCGCGCTTCGTACTTCTTCCACCAGGCCGCCAGCGGTATGGATACGATAGCCAGCACCACGATCACGACAACACTGATCACCAGTCCCCATTGCCATCCCATCTGCGCTGCTCTGCCTTGCTCGACGGCTTAATTGAACTAGATCTGTTTTGATCCCTGTACCGTCGGCCGGGAACGCATCAATTGACTGATCGCGAACAGTGGCAGTCCCAAAGCGAACGGCACCGCGATCAATGGTAATAATGGCGCCGCGTAATTGGTCGATGAATACAGACCGAACGCCGACATGGCACAGAATAACAGTGGGCACAGGGGAAACAAAGGAGCTGCAAAGGGGCGTGGCCGATCGCGGTCGATGACGCGCAAGATAAAGTAGGCCACACCCGTCGACAGGAAAAACAGCCAGAAGATCGGTGCCGATGCTGCAAACAGCGTATCGAATCCGCCGAAGTAACGGTCCCAGGGAATCGCTGACATGCCACACTGCTGTACAGCCGTATCAACTGTCTGTCGTCCCGCTTTGGTTCCCACCGACACAATGATCACAGCAGTCACCACTCCTTGAACCAGCAATGACCAAACCGGAGTTTTGGTTCGAGCCGACCAGCGTCCCATTAACGCGAATAAGGGATGATCGCTGCCGACGGTCGCATGCACGCGTGATACGGCGAGGACCAATCCGTTGAGACCACCGAGTGCCGAGATCATCACGAGGACACTCATCCCCTTCCCGGCGTGACTGCCCAACGTGGCTGACGCATCGGCTGCAGGATGCATCGAGTTCCGCAACCCCTCAAACCCCAATGTGCGCAAGTAGACGACGTTGACGAGCACGTACACAATCGTGATGAGCCCCATACCGAACATCAATGCCCGTGGGATATTGCGAGTGCGATCACGAACTTCCGCCGTGACAAATGCGGCGTCATTCCAACCGCCGTAGGCATACAGCACCAAAATCAGTGCCACTGTCCAATCCCCCGCAGGCAACGATTCGCCGGCGGTGAACGAGGACTCGGACCTGGCGGCCAAACCTGCGACGATCAACAGTATCAGTCCCAGTACTTTCGCCAGCACAAGAGCTTTCTGAGTGTGTCGTCCCGCGTTGACGCCCAACATGTTCAGAATCGTCAGTCCCGCGACCGCGGCAAGTGCAAACCAGACCTGAGTCTCTGGTGGCGTCCCAAAAACCACGGTCGCGTATTCGGCGAACACATACGACAAGGCGCCGATGCTACCTGTCTGGATGATCGCCAGTTGAGCCCACCCGAATAGAAAACCCGCCCACGAGCCAAAGGCACGCGTCAGATAGTTGTACTCGCCGCCGGAACGAGGGTAGGTCGTCGCGAGCTCGGCGTAGCACAGCGCACTGACAAACGACAGGCCCCCGCACAATCCCCACAACGCCAGACCCTGCCACGGCCCGCTGACATTGCTGAAGATGATGCCGGGCGTCTTATAGATGGAACTGCCGATCACGATCCCGATGATCAGGCTGACAGCATCCCACAATGAAAGCGGGCCGGCTTCCTCAGAAGGATTCGCAATCGGTGCGGGCAATTCACTCTTCCTTATTGCCATTCGGTCAGACGGCGGCAATTTCGAGCCCCAACGAATTCAATTGAGGCGATTCCTGCTGAACAAGCTGGTACTGGTACGCCACCAACCACGTCCCCAGTCCATTGCCGCTGGCCGCGGCGTCCACATCCTTCAGTTTCTTGTACGGGACCGCACTGACCCGCAAGTTCTTGCCAAGTTCGGTCCAACCCTTGACCGATTTGGCACCAAACTGCTGCGACAAGCGTTTGCCTAAATCAAATGTTTCGCCCGCATACAAGGGTTTGGAGTCCGCTCCATACACCATGTACAGACCGGGCTCACCGTGCAACTCTTTCAGTTGCTCATCGTCCTGACTGGACCAGCTTTTGGGAAAGCGGACCTTGGGCAGTTTGGCCGAACGACTGCCGGCCGCGTTTTGCACCTTGCGCAACTTGAGTGCGGCCCATCGATACTGCAGCGAAGTGAAACCCGGAGCGAACTTGGCTGCGATCTGATCAAACTGTGCCGCCAATTCCGGATTGCACAGGATGTCATCAATGCTCGCGCCTGACTGATCGTGAATTTGCCGCCAGGCAATCTCGCTCGCGAACAGATAATCGTCAGTCTCTTCCCAGCGAAACTCGGTCCGTTGTTCGGTCGGAATCGATTGCAGCTTGCCATTCTTGCGCAATCGAAACAGGGTGCGATTGATTATCGCAGGTTCGGCCGTCAGTCCCTGTCGTCGACATTCGGCCAGAAACGCGCGATCCAGGTCAGGATCCGCGACAACGCGATCTGCCGAATATCCCCGCGACGTCTTGCGAAACGCTTCGATGATCCCCTCGTTCAGTTGCGGACCTGTCGCGTGTTTTGGAGCGATCGCCTGCGGCTCTTCGAAGTCCAGCAGAGTCGAGGCTTTCACCTTTTGCTTCTTGCGCGGACTCAACGGCGTGGCGGGCGCACTGACACGCGGTTCGGGTGAACCGTCGAGCGGATCACCTGATTCGCATGCGGCGAGTCGTTTCAAGCCGCGCGCGATGTATTCGTCGCTGATATCGAATCCAATAAACCGCCGACCCAGCTTTTTCGCCACGGTCAATGTGGTGGAACTTCCACTGAACGGATCGAGAACCAGATCATCCGGATTCGATGCCACTTTGATAATGCGTCCCAACAGTTGCTCGGGCATCTGGCAACCGTGAAAGCCTTCGCGTTCTTTGAAGGTTCCAGCCACGCGCGGGAAGTACCAGGTGTCTTCATCGGGATTGAATCCGTCGGTCATATCCTGCGGCCGCAAGATCCAGGTGTCGTCCGGCATGCGACCGCCCTTGGCCGCCCGGGCGTCGTTGTAGACCAGTTGCCGAGCCGATGGCACGACGACCTCAACGGCGTTGAACTGATAGTTCTTCGGATCTTTGACGAAGTGAAAAATATGTGCGTGCGATCGGCTGAATTTTTTCGAGCAGTGCACACCAAAGGTGTAATACCAGACAACCCAACTGCGGCAGTGGAAACCGGCGTCCTGGCTGGCGATCTTCAATTCGGCGGCATAGTCGTCACCGATCGCCAACCAGAATGCCCCTGTCGGTTTCAGGACACGGTGCACACCCGTAATCCATTCGCGCGACCAATCGAGGTAGGCCTGCGCTTCCTTGCGGTCGTCATAGATGTCGTACTTGTAACCGATGTTGAACGGAGGGTCGGCGAAGGCCAGATCCACGCTGTCCACCGGCAGTTTCTTCATCGCCTCGATGCAGTCCAGGCGATGAATCGTGTTAAGTTCTAACATGAACGAGCAGCTCCGTTGCGATTCGATATGTTCGATCGAATGATCCTGACGAATTCGTCCGCGGGTTAAAACCTGATCCGAGTGAATTCCACTAACCCACCATAAACACGGTCATCGACCGCGGCCCATGCGCCCCGATCACCAGCGATTGTTCGATGTCAGCCGTCTTCGAAGGTCCGGCAATGAACCCGCCAAACGGAGACTGAGTGACCGACAGTCGTTCGTATGCTTCATGCAGGTTATTGACCAGATCGTTCAATGACACCACCAGCGCCAGATGCTGACACAGAAAATAGATCACGCGATGTTTCACCTGGGCATCGTTGACCCACACCGCAGCATTTTCGGCAACGGCAACTTGACCCGGCAGCACGGCAAAATCGATGTCGGCCAGATCGTGTGGATCTTCAACCTGATCCATCGAGACCGTCCCCGCAATCGCATCAGGAACCAGCGACAACGTTTGCCTGGCACTCGCGAACTGCGGCAAGTTCGCCAACTGACTCGCGATCTCCGGCAGCGAACCGACCCGGATGCAACGCCCGCCGATCATCTCGAGCACACTGGTGAACTGAGCAACTTGATCAGGGTAGGTGATCCAGGGACCAGTCAAATCGGGCAAAGGAGACGACTCAGGCAGATGCTGTCGAACGGTATTCAGAATGGCGTCGCGAGATGACATGAAAATCGGCAATCTTCGGGATGGCGGCAGTTCGATTCGTCAGTTCGATGGACTCATGACCGCGCGCGTTTCAGTTCGTCTTTCGGGAGGGCGTAGTTTCCGCTGAGTCGCCGAAACGATGCACGGTCACGTAGAGCAAGCAGTCTAGTGAAGCGGCCATCACAATTCACGTCCGGGGTCTCAATTGAGCCTGATTCGGGCATCGAAACCTGTTCTGTCGTCCGGAAACCGCCTGAGTCTTTGAAAAAACGGCGGCGCGACCACCACCACAAAGTTGTTCGCTTCCAGAGGATTGTCACTGCGACGTGACAACCGAAGCCTGTACAATCGTGTGTTCAAATTCTCCGAATCGCCGACATGAATTGAATGAGCTCATCCGATGCTTCGAACCGTCGTCGCTCTCTGCCTTCTCGTGTCTGTGTGCCTTTCAGTGCAAGCCGAGGACCAACCTCCGGTCAATGATGCGGCAGTCAGGGAATCCGTAGCGCGCAGCCTGCCTGTCCTGGAGAAGGACGGCGTCGCCTGGATGAATGAACGCGGTTGCATGTCGTGTCACCATGTGCCGTTTCTGTTGTGGTCGCATCGAGCAGCGTTGTCGCACGGGTTGACGGTCGACACCAAGAAATTGGCCGAGTGGAACGAGTGGGCTCAAAAGGATTCGCTGTCACATCGCAATCGATATCGGTTGCAAAGTTATGACCTTGGACGAGTCGACACGGGCACGCTGCCGGATGCTGTGAAGGAGAAACTGAAACCGCTGATCGAACTGCCCTTCAAGGTGGAAGCAGAATTCGTCGCGAAATTGACACCGCTCCTGACCGAGGACGAACTGAAATCTTATCAGGCGATCGTGCTGAAGACCGCTGAACGGACTCCATATGCCGTCGATCGCGCGGGTGGTGGATTGGATGTCCTGGGTCAGTTGCTGCTCGCGAATCACGACTCGGCAAGTGTGCAGAATTTCGGTGAGTTTCGAACGGGCCTGATCGACTTGATGTCGCAGATTCAACTTGCCGACGGATCGTGGACACCTGGCAATCAGTTCGCCACGATGCGTCGCTGGCCGCTGCCAACAGCAAATCAGTCGACCACGATGTGGGCGACACTCGCTCTGGCCGCTTATGAAGCCCCCGGTGCCAAGCGATCAGCAACGATTGAGAAAGCGATTGCCTACCTGCGCGCAGCCGCTCAATCCCGACAATAACGAATGGATCGCCACACGATTGTTGTTCGAGCATCAGTTCGGTCCCATGGAAGATGTCGCGAAACGACATCAGCAGTTGCTTGACGCGCGCAATAGCGACGGCGGATGGGGCTGGGAGAAGGGTGTTCCCAGCGATGCATACTCGACGGGCCTGTCAATTTACGTTTTGGCAAAAGTCAACGTCGGCGATGACTCGGCCATTCGTCAAAACGCCCGCACATTCCTGGTCACAACACAGCAATCCGACGGTTCGTGGCTGACGCCGGCTAAGAACTTCACCAAGTCGACTGATCCGGAACGGCTGAAAGCACGCGACGAAATCTACCACTACTGGGGCACCGCCTGGGCCGCTCTTGGGCTGCTCGAGACGCTGGAGATCTCCGGCAATTGATTCCATCCGTGATCGATGAAGTATGTCCAGGCGATCACCTCGGCAGTTATGAACACGATCGCCCGCTCGACGGGATCACCCCAGTAACTCTGGACGAAGCTGACCGGTTCCCGTGATCGGCATTGGCCGCCCTTCTGGATCGGGAAATGTCCTCTCCGGATCAATGCCCAGCAGATGAAAGGCGGTCGCGAGCACATCCTTTGGCGAGATCGGATTGTCCTCCACATCTCCCGCAATCTTATCCGTGCGGCCGACAAGATGGCCGCGCCCCATCCCGCCGCCCGCGTAGACTTGAGAATAGGCGCGTGACCAGTGGTCCCGGCCTGCGCCCAGCGGTTTCGAGTCGATTTTCGGTGTCCGTCCATGCTCACTAATGACCAGCACCAGCGTTTCGTCCAACAGTCCGCGTTGTTCCAGGTCCAGGATCAAGGCGCTGAAAGCGTGGTCAAACACCGGCAGCAGGAACTTCTTCAACCGGCCGTAATGATTGTGATGCGTATCCCACGAACCCGCGTTCAGTCCATAGGCATCCCAGATGACTGTCACGAATTTCGATCCCGCTTCGATCAGACGCCGGGCGGCCAGGCACGACTGGCCGAACAGAGTCATGCCATAGGCGTCGCGCACCGAAGCGGACTCACGTGAGTAATCCAGCGCGTCATGCATCTTTCCGGACGTCAGCAGCGAGAAGGCCAACTGCTGCTGGTTGCTGAACGTGCTGATTCGCTCGTGCGATTCCAGGTCGCGACGCGCGCGGTCGAACTGGCTCAGCAGCGAACGCCGCAAGTCGAATTGCGGGTCTCGCGTATGAGTGGTTGTCGCTCCCGCCAGTTCAAGTTGATCCGTGGGACGAATTCCGAGCAGCGGGTCTTTGTAGGCCTTGCCCGGTCGGATTTCGGGGGCCCTTGTTGTTCCCTCGGCCGTGAAATCGGTGTAGACCGGATCGTATCGCATTCCGAGCATCGCGCCGTACGGACCGGCCAGCGGCGGAATCTCGTTCTTCGATCCCATCACAGCCGGCAACGCGATATTTCGAGGGATCGTGGGCAGCCGACCGCCGGCTCGCTGGTCCTCAAAGTAATCGACCAGTGAACCGATGAATGGCCACTGCCGTTTGTGACGAGGTTGTGCTTCGATCTTCGTATCGACGTCGGGAATACCTGTCACGGCGTAAACGGTGCCGTGCAAGGGATAAGGATGGGTCAGCGAGCGGACAACCGTCAGCCGATCCATGATCCGGGCGATCTTCGGCAAGTGATCGCCGATATCAATCCCAGGCGCACAGGTCGGAATCGACTTCATCTCACCCTGAATTTCAACGGGTGCATCGGGCTTGGGGTCGAACGTTTCGTGCTGTGGCGGCGAGCCGTATTTGTAGATCAGGATGCATGACTTGGCCTGACCGAATTTCGGTCCATGATCGGCCGACTCGGCCGCAACCGCTGGCAATCGAATCACATCGTGCAGGGCCACTCCGAACGCACCCAACCCGCCAATGTGCAAGAGGTCGCGCCGCGTCAATCCGTTGCACAACCGCTTCTGATTTCCGAGCAACCGCAGCATGATCGTCAAGACCTTCTGAAGTCTTACACGCCAACAGATTACAGATCGACATTACGGTTCAAATCATCCGTTCAATCTCAGTGGTGGTATGACACCATCGCCTCGACAATCCCTATTAACCGAGCGCCAACACTTCACCCTCATTGATGAAATGCGGTCGGTTCAGGATGTCCCGTAACTCAGACCGGGGCGAGATCCCCATGGCATGGAAAATCGTGGCATGGACGTCTGCCGGTGAACAGGCCTGCGATTTTGGAAATGCCCCTTTGCTGTCACTGCTGCCGTAGACCTGGCCGCCAACAATTCCGCCGCCGGCCATCGCCATCGAATAAACGTACGGATAATGATCTCGACCCGCATTTCCATTGATGGACGGCGTTCTGCCGAAATCCGTCATTACAACCACCAACGTCTCGTTCAGCGTACCGCGGTCACTCAAGTCTTGTAATAGTGCCGATGTCGCACGATCAAAAATCGGCAGCAACCGTTTCTTCAGACGATTGAAGTGGTCAACGTGAGTGTCCCACATGTCGCCCGAACTGGCATCCAGTTCGCCCGCAGCGAGACACACTTGAACAATTGGCACACCGACTTCGGTCAATCGCCGCGCGAGCAGCAGGCTGTTTCCTCCGAGATGCTTGCCGTACAAGTCTCGCGTTTTTATGTCTTCAGCTTCAAGATTGTAGGCATGCTTGATCGCAGAGCCCGACAGCATCTCTTCTGCCAGATCGTGAAAGTGTTGAAAGCTGGCATGTTCACGAACACGCCGGGAGGCAGATTCCAGAGTTTCCATGAGTTGGCGACGGTGAGCCAGTCGCCGCACGTCGACATCGCTCAGATTCAACACCTCGGAACCCAATGTCCGGGTTTTTCCTTCGTAGGGATCACCGGCTGACGGTCGCATCAAGATCGGATCGCATTGAATGCCCAGCCAACCACCATATTCGCCTGCTTGCAAAGTGCCGTTATCAACCATCGGATATGGCAGCCGGACGGCGTTCGGTACTCCACGGGGCGCCGATCGAAACTTCGAGACCATCGCGGGCAATGACGGCCAGTCGTCACGTTCAGGCGGAATGTTCCCCACACGCGGCGGTCTGTGACCTGTCAGGTTCCAGTACATTCCTCGACCGTGAGCGGGATCGTCGTGGTTGACCGATCGAATGATGGCCAGCTTGTCGGCCTGCTGCGATAACAGCGGCAGATGTTCGCAGATTTCGATACCTGGGACGTTTGTCGCGATTGGTTGGAACTCGCCGCGAATGGACTGCGGGGCATGCGGCTTCAGGTCGAACGATTCCAGATGGCTCAGACCACCCCATAGATAGACCAGAATGCAGGACTTCGCTTTGCCCAAAGCTCCGCTCCGCGAGTCACTCGCGGCAACGTTTCGACAGGAAGCGGATTGATGAAGCCCCAATCCGCAAGCGACACCGCTCATCGACAACACCTGGCGGCGCGAGCAGGCGACTGGTGAATCAATCACTCGATCGGGCTGAGGCATGGGCGGGGACCTCGAAAGCTGGCATCGGGCGAGACGATCTGCAAGGTGGCCGTGATTATGACAGATTCGCGTCCGCTGCGGAACTATTTCCGCAAGCCCTGCGTTGCATTGCCAATGACAACCACGATCAAGGATCTGGGATCTGGGCGGCGAAACTGATGGCATTCGCTGGCCATTGCGGTGCGGCGGCAATCGCGGGCAGGACTTCTTCTGGCTCGTTCACGACCTGCCACATCGCCGTGTGCTTTTCGCCCATGAATTTTTCCGTGACCGCGTTCGATAACAGTTGAATCAACGGATCGTAGAAGCCACGCGTGTTCACCAGCACGATCGGGTTCAAGTACAGGCCCAAGCGCTTCAAGGTGATTGCTTCGAGCAACTCTTCCAGCGTTCCAGTTCCGCCTGGCAATGCGACGACGGCGTGACTGCGAGACAACATCAGATGTTTGCGCGTTCGCATGTCTTCGACACGCTGCAATTCGGTCAGACCCGGATGTTCCCATTCCAGTTCCACCATGAACTCGGGAATGATCCCAATCACTCGGCCCTGTTTACTGAGTGCTCCGCTGGCGACGGCACCCATTGAACCGACGGCCCCGCCGCCATACACAATCGAACAGCGCGCGTCCGCCAGTAACTCACCCAGCCGAAAGGCGGCGGAATGATAGTCGGCGTGACAGACACTGCTGGACGCACAATAGACGCACACCACGAATTCACTCGCATCCGTTCTGGCTGACATGGTTCCCCGCGGATCCTTCACTTGAAAGTCTCAATTCGTGAATCAGCCAAAGCCAATCCATCTATGCCTCGATCGTGGCAATACAGACTCGGTCAAGGCAACAATGTTCTCCAAATAGCAGACTGTGAGATCTTTTTTACGGACAATTCATCGTCTGGAGCAACCGAGCCTGTACCTTCCCAAAGATGAACGTTGCTGGCAGGTTGGTCGAGACTCTGTGGATGTCGTCCACGAACTTGTTTTGAGGGCTCTGACACGACACTGCCGCCAGAGGTGATCCAATGCGAGAGTTCTTCACTCAACGACGCATGCTTGGGATGTGGACAATCACACTGACGTTCATGCTCTTGAGAGGCTGGCTAGTCACAATCACCGAGACAAAATCGAATGGGCTCTTCTCCCATGCGGTCTTGGTGATCCCACTCACTCTGATTTCGGCGTATCTGCTCCTCAGCAAGCCACGACAACGCCGCCAGAAAAAACTGATTGAAAGCCCAAGAGCGGCCGGGAACCAAACGGAACTTTCGACCCCCCGATCAACATCGACATGAGCCCGTACAGATGCATCGAACCCTGTGATCGAGATCAGTATTGAGCTCGTATGACGGGTCATCGATGATCAACGTGGAATTCGTCAATCACCGAACCGACGACTGCTTTGCGGCATGACGTCAGGCGGGCTATGATCCCTGCTCGTCTGGTTGCAGATTTGTCGCGCAACCCAATCCGTCTTCATTTGCAGTTCGAAAACCCATGGCCGATTACAACAAATACGACGCACGCGTCGATTCGCTGGTCATCGAAAACAAGACTCTTTGGGATCCTTCGGTCGGAAAACTGTCTGACGAAGACCAGTCGTTCCTGGCGAAAATGGTGCACCTGACGCCCGCGAAAGCGGCCAAGATCGGCTACTGGCGTTCGCATACCGGATTCACGCGCGAGATCACGGTGACAGCCGAAGATATCGCCCGGATCTATGACGAGCAGATGCAGAAGTCGTAGCAACAGACTCCGAATGTTTCTCCAATAACAACGACAGCGGGCCGTTCGTGAATGAACAGCCCGCTGCGAGTTTTCAGTTGCTTGCCGCCGACTTACTTCGAACCGTCCGAGTATGCCCGAGTGACTTCTTCCAACTGAGTCGCTTCTTGCAGACCGCCACCGGTCATACGAACTTTCAGTCGGTGGTTACCGTCGCGAATCACCTTGGTGTGGATTCGAATCGTGACTTGGCTGCCGGGCGCGATCTGTTCGATCGTGTTGAAGCTCAGGATTCGTCCTTCCAGGATCTTCTCAACGGGTGCCTTCACGTTCAGCAGTTCCATTCCGGCAGGCAATTCACAAGCCACCGAAACACTGGCCGCAGCCTTCGAACCATCGTTCTTGATCCGGATTTCGTAGGCGGTCTCTGAACCGGTTTCGACAGGATCATCCAGGTCAACCAGTTCCATCGTCAGCGAAGCGATCCCATCAACACGTGTTTCAATCCGAGCGTCTGATTGGACGCCTGAATCGGACGTGACATGAATCTGGTGAGCGAATTCACCAATTTGCAGCGAGTTCAATTCGCAACTCACGTGGGTCGATTCGCCCGGTTCCAGTCGTCCGATGAACCACTGAACCGATTTCGCCGAGGCGTCGAACTTGCCGTTGTGATCGGCCGACACGAATTTGAATCCTTCGGCGACGGTCTGCGAGACGTTGATGTTGTTGTTGGTCAGCGTGCCGTCGTTCGTGACCGTCAGGATGTACTTGGCATTGCGGCCTTTGTACCGCAGCGAAGGTCCTTCGACAGCGACTTTCATGCTGGGAGCGACGACATTGAATTCGATTTCGTCAGTGCTGCTGGCTTCGGAACTGGAGGTCGCGGTGACATTAACACCTTGCCGACCACCTTTGGCTGCGGTCAAACCCAGGCGATAGGTCCGCGTTTCGCCGGGACCAACCGAACCAACGTTGATTTCGAGATGATCTTCGCGAGTCGCGTGCTCGAGTCCCCCCGACAGCTTTGCTTCGATCTTCACATTGTGAGCGGTACCGGTACCGGGATTGGTCACCGTGATCGTCTGCGGAGCGGGATCGCCCAGCATGACTTCTTTCGAAGACGATTTGACGGCCACCTTCAACAGCGGTTCTTGTACCGAGAAGTTCGCCGAGCTGGTTCCGGTGAACCGAACTTGAGCGGACGCGGCGATTTCGCCACGGCGGCTGGGAATCATCTTGACCGCGATGCGTTGCTCGCTGGCCGCGGGCAGTTGTTCGAAGGTCCAGGTCAAGTGGTCGGTCGCAGAAGCGGGGCGTGGTTCAGCCGAGACCAGCCGTACATTTGTCGGGAAGTAGGCGTCGATCGCGACTTGCGAGGCGGGCGACGACCCACAGTTCTTGACGATCATTTCGACTTGGCATTCCTGACCAACATCGAATTCACTCTTCTTGACCCATTCGACCGTCACTTGCGCCGGTTGCTGGCCAGCCTGACTGGTGGCGATCGGTGCGGAAGGTGCCTCGTGCGAGAATTCTTCGCGAGCGGCCGCAGTCTTCGTTGGCGTGTGGCCGATGTCGACCGGTTCGTCGATCGAGGGAGCCGAACTGCGGACTTGCTGAATTGGCTGTTTCTTGCCCGGCTGGCGATCGTAAGTCGCCTGCGAAACTCGCAGTTTTGGCTTGGCCGTCACGCCGGCTGCATTGCGCTTCTGAGCGGTCGGCAGGTCGGTGAACGAAGGCTCGTTCGATTCGACTTTGGCGGTGCTCTTCGCCGCGGCAATGGGCTTGGCAGCCGCTTTGGATTTTTCGGGCTGAGGTTCCAGATCCCAATCGCTCGAAAACGCCTGCGAACTGAAAGTCGGAGCGACCTTCTTCGGTTCGGGAGCTGACGCGGGCGCGTCCTCACCGAACAAGTCTTTGTAATAGTTTCTGGCTTTGGCGTCGGTCTTCTTGACGCCTGATGAACGCCCGGTCGGCTGATCAGCACTGGGGTCGGCAGCAAAGCCGCTCTGATGAAGCGCCATCATTCCCGAAAGGGCGAGAATCCAAGTCCCGCGTCGCATGATCAGTTCCTTCCGAACATTACGTAAACAGAAATCAACAACCCCGAACCAGATGGCGATTCAGCAAGGTTGAGATGGATCGAATTCCTGCGAAATCATTTCGAGGAATGTCCATTCAACATATCGGTCATGCATGACGAAGCGATTGAATCGATCTGAGCGAAGACGGCGAGTTTCCCGGATACTCCGACGATTCCAACGGGAAAAAGTCGTCCGATTGAGCGAAGTTCGGCAAGATCTACCGGTTGCCTGTGACCGGGATGTCTTCCACAGTCCCACTCAACTTGGGAGGGCGAAGCTCCCGCTGAGCCGCGAATCGATTAAACGCATGAACGTTGCCGTCTTCGTAGGGTGGCGACAAGCCGTCCGCGGCGCAGTCCCACCATCACCAAACTATCGTAAGCGAATAAGTTACGTCACGGGGAAGAGAATTTGATTTGAATCCTTCGAAGTAGGCAAACTCAACGACTAAGCGGCTCAGCGGGAGCTTCGCCCGGCTTTGCACAAAAAATGGGTCTGACCCCCTCTCCGCTGTGGTTGTGAGTTAAGCAAGGCCCATGTGGCAAGGGGTCTGACCCATTTTTTGTGCAAAGCAGCTTCGCCCTCCCGAAACTGCGAGAGGAGAGCTGCACATGGTCCGCCATCCACAATCTCTCCCGCGCAATTGAACACCCGACCTGCCGTCAATCCCAAACTTTGCCTTGGCCAACCCACTTCCTCTGTGACAAATTGCCGGCGAAGCGTATTGTCTCTCGGAATGATTGAATCCAACACGGGTTAGAACGAATGAATCACGCACTCCTTCCCGCCGACTCGACCTTGATTCGCTTGCTACCATTGGTCGATGGGAAACAGTGTCGAAGCGCGCTCGACACGTCCATTTGCCAGATCGATCGCTGCCCACAGGAATAAAGACATCCGCATGCCACCTCGTCGACGTCCCACCGCGACATCCAGCAGCAATAACGCCGTGCGACCGACCGACCCGTCGCAGTTCCTGGCCGGGTTTGTTCATTATCTCAAGGCCGAATGCGGACTGTCCGAGAACACGTTGAAAGCCTATCAGCGAGATCTGGGCCGATTCATGACGTGGTATCGCGATCATGGACCGGCTCGAATCCAACAGGTTGACCTGGGACTGCTGTCGCAATACCTGCAAGACCTGCACACCAACGGCTATGCCGCCACATCGATGGCGCGGCATCTGGTGTCGTTGAAGATGTTCTTCCGGTACCTGGTGCTGGAAGCGATCCTGCCCGAAAGCGTGGTCGAACTGGTCAATTCGCCAAAGCTGTGGCAGCACTTGCCCAAAGTCCTGAGTCCCGAAAAAGTCGACGAACTGATCGCAGCCCCGTCCGGTGCTGATCGATTGCCGCTTCGTGATCGTGCATTGCTCGCACTGATGTATGCCACCGGGTGCCGTGCCTCGGAAGTGTGCGGCATCACCCTGCGCGACATTCAACTCGAGGAAGGCTATTGCCGGTGCATTGGCAAAGGCGACAAGGAACGGATCGTGTCGCTCAATCCTGTGGCACGATCGATGGTGGAAGCCTACCTGCAACACGAGCGTCCCAGACTGGCGAAACAAAACGATGCGACGTCGCCGCTGCTCTTATCGCGCGCCGGCAAGCGGTTGTCGCGGATCACAGTTTGGAAGCTGGTCAAACGGTATGCCGGCCGGATCGGGGCCAGTGCGGAAGTCAGTCCGCACACCTTACGACACAGTTTCGCCACGCACATGCTGGCCGGTGGTGCCGAGATTCGTGCGTTGCAGGAACTGCTGGGTCACGCCAGCATCCGCACGACTCAGATTTACACTCAGGTCGATCACAGCCGGCTGAAATCGATCCACGAGAAATGCCATCCACGTGGGTGACGGGTCTTGGCACATCAAAGGCTGGCTGACGGCAGCGTTCTCAATTCTGTCGCTGCCGCAGGGCTTCGTAGAAAAAGATCCCTGCCGAAACCGCGGCGTTCAGCGAACTGACGTGACCTAACATCGGAATCTGGACGAACTGAGTACACTGCGTTTGCAGTTCGGGTTGGATGCCACGCCCCTCATTGCCGATCAGAAGTACGGTGGCCGATTTGAGATCGGACTGAAAGATCGTCTCGGTCGCGTGGTCCGATGCCCCCACGATTTGGAAGCCGTCCTGTTTCAATGACTCGGCGGTCTCCACGAGATCCTCAGATCGCGCAATCGGAACGTGGTTCACCGCCCCGGCGGAACTGCGTGCGACCAGGCTATTCACCAGCGACTGCTCGCGGGTTCCGACAACGACGCCGTGAATGCCTAACGCATCGGCCGAACGGATGATCGCGCCGAAGTTATAGGGATCGTGAACTCGATCGAGCATCACCAAGATCGGAGCGGGCGGCAGTTGTTCGATCAATCGATCCAGATCGCAATAGGGAAACGGTGCCATCCGGGCTGCCAGGCCCTGGTGCTCTTCCGATCGACAAACTTTGTCGATCTGCGCGTCGGTGGCTGCCGTGACTGTGATCCCCAGATTGTTCGCGTGAGCCAGAACTTCAGTACGGACACTCGGGTCACACCGATCACTGTGCAATAACTCGAGCACCGGCCAGAAGCCGGCACGCACTGTTTCCAATACCGCGTTGCGGCCCCAGATCCAGCAACGGTTGTGATTGGTCAATACTGGACGGCGCGACGCAGACATCGGATCTTTCAACAACGAACGACGTGGCCTGGAACGCATCCAGGTTCGGTTTGGCGTCCCGCGAGTCTAAATCCGTCGAGTCTAACCTCTGTTTCAACGCGACACGTCCGTGCGACGCGCATTAATTGGATCGAAGTTGGGGACGCAGCCTCAGCACCAGCACAACCAGACCAATGACAATCACCAATGACGCGACCAGTCCCACGGCCGAGTTCATTCGCCACAGATTCCAGGTTACGACACTGACGAGCATTGCCGACAGCAGCATGGCGCCCAACGTAAAATTCCAGGCCATCAACTGTTCGACGATCAGTAACGCGACTGCCGCGATCAGTAACGTCCGAGAGAACCCGGTGCCAGTTGCGATGGCGCGGACCTTTTCGCCTCCTGACGCCGCCGTCTCTTCCCATTCGGTCAGGTAGTTGAAATCGATACCGGGCAACAACTCGCTGCGCAGATCTTCCACTCGCAGTGCCGTCAGATCACTTTCAGCAGGGTCGACATTGACTGCGAACCAGTCCGTTCGATTCGCGGGGGACCCCAACACAATTTTGTGGAAACCGGCCGTGGACGCAGGATCTGTCACCACCAGGTTGCCGTCGGCAGCGGTGAGGATTGTTTTGGATTCTCCATTGGGCGTCTGGTGCGTCGCCGACGTGTCCGCAGCGCGCAGACCTACCAACGACTGCAACGGCTGTCCCACAAGGACAGTACGATCTTTCCAGCGTCCCGAAATCGCGTAGTTCACGGTTTCGTGCATCAGCGGAATCAAACTGTGTCCCCACACTGCCCAGGTACTCCATTCACGATCGACGGACGTCGTGATCAGGATCACCTTGCCGCGTCCATAGGGCGCATCGACGATCACCGGATCGCCCGAATTGAATTTCAAAGCGACATTCGCGCCGCGATTTTCATCGGGAATCGTTTTGACGTAGACAAACGTCTTCGTCTGTTCGAGGCCCGAGCCGGTGTTACCCTGAAAGGGCCGTACGATCGGATGGTTGAACTCGCCGGCGTCAAATTCGAACGTCTGGTCTTTCTTTTTGGCGTCTCCCACGCGGTCGACGAGCAATGCGGGCAACAACGGATTCTTGCTGCCATGCAGCACCTGGTTGTAGTTTTCGGGTCTGACTTGATCGCCCAGACAGAAGACGACTCCGCCGCCAGCTTCCAGGTAGCCTCGCAAGACTTCGGCCTCGCGATCGGTGAATAGAGCGACGTTGCACAGGAAAACGCAGTCGAACCGATTCAGATCGGTTCCCAGCAATTCGCCTTCGCGAATGACGGTCGGACGGACGGGACTTGCCAGTTCACGATTGGGCAATTCGGGCGACAGAGCCAGTCTCAGGAAGTCGGTCGCATTACCCATCACTTCGCCTGAAGGCTTGCCGTTAACCAGCAACACCTGCAGTTCGTCTCGGACAGGAATTGCCAGACGTCGCGTATCGTCGACGGGTAAAGCATCGGTCGTGACGCGTACTTCCAGACGATGCTCGCCCGAGCCGAATGTCGGCGCGAAGTCGACAGCGACTTCCTGGCCGGCCGGCAAATCGACACGACGCGTATCAGCCAGGCGACCGTCCAGCATCAACTCGACCAGTTGGTTGGAAGATCCAATTGTACTGAAGTTCTTGATCGTGGCGGCCGTTCGAACAGGCCGGCCGGCCAGGACAAACGGACTGTCGGTTCGCAGACCAGTCACCGCGACATTCGATGCCGATGGTTCTCCCACATCCAGCCAGACGATTTTCGCGCGCTCGGAAATCCGTTTCAGTTCCTGTCGGACGGCGAACGCTTCTTTCGAATCGGGCGGTGCCCATGTGGCCGATTGCAAATCCGAAATCAGGTAGACTTCTTTCCGCGTCAGATCCGGGGCCAGCGACAACAGATCGGCCACTTCTTTCAACACGATCGATGCATCGACGCGTTCGTCGAACAGCGTCAGTTGATCGATCTCTTCGACGATTGGACCGGCTTGATAGGCCGGACGTCGCACGATGACGCGCGGGGTCGATTCGCTGATTCGAACCAGGTTAATCGCGTCGCCCTGTTTGGCGGCGCCGACGATCTGACGCGCCATCTCTTTCGCGCGATCGAATCGAGTGCGACCATTGGGAGTGTATCCCATGCTGTAGGTCGCATCGATCACGACGATGCGATGTCGCGGTCCTTCTGACTGAAAGTATTCGCCCAACGTTTCAGCAGTGGGCCGCGTCAACGCCAGCGCGATGCAGATCACAGCCAGTGTGCGAACCAGCAGCAACAGCAGTTGTTCCAGCTTCATCCGCCGCGACTGTTTTTTGGTCGCTGCCAGCAGGAATCGCATCGCGGCCCAGGGGACGGTTTTATAGCGTCGTCGATGCAGCAGGTGGATCACGATCGGAATTCCTCCGACCGCCAGTCCCCACAACATCAGGGGACTGCCGAATGCAAATGCCAGAACCAACGACGACGAAAACATGCGCAGGGAAACTCACCAGGTCAGACTCTTTCCGCCGGACACCCGATCTTGGCGGAATCCCCTGTCCTGACGCAACTGTCCGCCCAGGGCCGTCACTGTGGAACGGCCCTGAGCAAGACATTCGAGTCTGGAATTCCTTGAGAGAATTCGGATCAGCGTTGGATGCGGGCCGAACCGCCCTTGGCGAATGCTTCCACCTGGTCGACTGTGGCCATCGTGGTATCGCCGGGGAAGGTCGTCAGCAACGCGCCGTGCGCCCAGCCCAGGCGGATCGCTTCGTCGGGTGACGTTCCCTTCAGCAGCCCATAGATAAATCCCGCGGCAAATCCATCGCCACCGCCGACGCGATCGAGCACATCCAGTTCGCAGGTGGGGGCGTTGTAAGTCTTGCCTTCCATCCAGCAGACGGCACTCCAATCATGGCGATTGGTCGTGTGCACTTCACGCAGCGTCGTCGCAACGACCTTGATGTTTGGCAACTGCTTGGCCACATCGTCCATCATCGCGACGAAAGCGGCCGGGTCGATCTTCGACTTGGCTTCAACGTCGGGTCCCTTCAGTCCCAAACCCTTCTGCAGGTCTTCTTCGTTGCCCACCAGCACGTCGACGTTTTCGACAATCCGGCGCAGTGTCTGTTGAGCCGTCGCCAGTCCACCCGAGATCTGCCACAGTTTGGCGCGGAAATTCAGGTCGAACGACACGATCGCCCCGGCAGCTTTGGCGGCCTTCATTCCTTCGATGATCAGATCCGGAGTCGTCGACGACAATGCTGCGAAGATGCCACCGCTGTGGAACCATCGCACGCCTTGCGACATAATGGCCTTCCAATCAAAGTCGCCGGCCTTCAGTTTGGCAGCCCCTTCGTTGCAGCGGTTGTAGAACACGACCGGAGCGCGCACGCCCAATCCCTGATCGCTGTACACCGTCGCCATGTTGGGACCGGTCACGCCGTCGTGATCGAAGTGTTTATAGAACGGTTTGACCCCCATCGCGCGGACACGTTCGGCAATCAGATCGCCGATCGGATACTTGACCATCGCCGACACAACACCGGTGTTCAGGCGGAAGCAATCCGACAGGTTGGCCGCGACATTAAATTCGCCACCGCTGACGTGGATCTTGCATTCAGTCGCCTTGCGAAAGGGGATGATGCCCGGATCAAGACGATGGACGAGTGCGCCCAGCGAGACGAAATCGAGGGCTCCGGTGGACGGGATGTTCAGCATGGTGCTTCCTTAAAAGTGTGATTTGCCTCGCCCGCTCGGTTCCAGGCGGCTCGCGACGTGGCTTACCTGTTGGTTGAAAAACGGAGGCAGGCACACCGATCCATTCCATCGGAATGGACCACTTTGATTGCGGTCTTGCGCGAGCCAATCCCCGTTCCTCAGCAGACTCCAAAAGTGGCACGCATGATAATGCCTTGTCGGTCACGGAAAAAGGGCCGCAAATCTGGCTGAAAACAGGCAACTGCCAGACGAAAACGACATTCAGTGAACGCGCAAGCGTTCTGCGATGCGATCAGCGGCAGCGCGTCAACATCAAGTGGGCCTCCCTCGAGCCAAAATCCATCGCGTCTAACCCATGATTCGACGCGGCATGTCCTGCTAGTCGACGGGCGGTTTCCAGTCACCCCAGTGCGACAGATATTCCTTGTACGCGGGCACCGCTTCCGACTGAGATTCGAGCCAGGTTTTCGCCTCGGCGACCAGACGATGTTCATCTTCAATCGTCAGCCTTCCGAGCAGAACTCGTGTTCGTAGAAAGACGAAATAGGTGTCCAGAACATCGCAGCGGCAGTAATCATTAATCGCCACGACGTTTCCAGCCTCGTACAGTCCCTGAACTTGCGAGCCGTCGATGCCGGTCTTGCCCGGCTTGCCGATCAGGTTCGCCAGCAGATTCAGACCGCCACTGATACGGAACGCGCCGAAATTGGACAACAGATCGAGCAGATCGAGGTGTGCCTGCGAGTTGTAGCGATTGCGGGACTGTTCGTAGGTTCGAGCATCGACATTGAACCAGGTTGGCACCGAATACCCGTAACGGTAGGCGGCCAGTTCCAATACGGGAACGTCGTAACCGCGTCCGTTAAACGTCACCAGCGTCGGCCGTCCGTACGCATTCCAGCCTTGCCAGAAATGCCGCGTGATCACGTGCGGTCGGAATTGAGGCGCATCGAGGACGGCCACATCGAGCAGACGGAATTCAGCATCGACCTTCGCAACCGCCACGGAAATGGGCAGCATGAAGGTGACGGGCAACACATCCTTGCCCGTTTCTTCCATCAATTGGGCTCGATAACGCGCCAGTGCATTGGCGGCACTGAGCCCGTCATCGGGATACCGGATTTTGGATACCAGGTCGCCATCCGCGACCGTCTCAGTGTCAAAGATCAGGTAAGCCACCTGGGATTTGCGATCGGAACCAGACATGAACGGAATCCTGAGCGGTCGAGAGATTTGAGATTTGAACGTGCGGAACGCGACCGCAAACCTGAGAATAGCCAACCTTGATCGATGAGTTCAAACATGTGCAATGCGTGGTTTGAATCTCAGTAGATTCCGACGACGACCATTCCGTCGGAATCTGGCACGATCGCGGAAATCACTGCGTCATTGTCATGTAACCATGGAGGGTATGCACCCACCGCCACGCGCTCGCCGATTTTGTTCTGCAAATGTACTCGCAGTTGGTCGACGGTTTCTCCCGCGCAATGGTCGAAGTATCGGTTGTATGACCCATAATCAACCTGTTCGAGATTGACGATGAGATACTCTTCACCTTCCGGAGACTCGGTTACTGATTGGAACAACTCGATCGCCTGCTGAATCAATTCTTCGTCGACAGCTCCACGCAACGGGAGTTGCCTCTCCGAAAACGATAACAGATGTCCGTGGCGGCAGCTTCGAAAGCCTCGCCTCGAACGCGTCCATATCCCCGAAGAACTCAAAATCCTTGCTTCCCGCCGATGCGGAATATCGAATCAACATCAGAACTTCGTGGCGCAGCAGGATCCATTGCGCCACTCGTTCATTGAACGCAGAATCGTTGGTCGAGCGATGTTCCATGATTTTGCTCACTGTTCGACTCAGGGGATGGAACCACCGAAGTAACTCTCGGCCATGTCGGTTTGATGGCAACTCGTGGTACTCCAACCCATCAATATCGTCAGCCGGAATGAAAATTGTTGAAATGGTTTGAAACGGCTACGTATCTTGAATGGGTCGGAACGAATCATCTCTGTGAGAGATATCCCATGCGACTTCGCCCTTGGCCCGTGGCCGGACTTGTCTGTCTCGTTGCCACTTGTGCGGCCGTTGAACGGACTCGTCCCAGACTGGCTGTCGAATCGCGGCGTTCCGGACCGACTCGAGTGTCCGTCAAGAAAATCGAGCAGGCGTTGAAGGCGCCGGTTGAAGTCGACTTTGTCGATCTCCCGCTCCACGATGCTCTCAATTACCTCTCGGAGTTTGCCCGGATCCCGATTGAGGTCGACAAGAAGGCACTCGACGAAGTGGGGGTCAGCACCGATCTGACCCTGACCCTGAAACTGCGCGGCCCCGCTTTGCGTTCGGGTTTGGACTTGCTGCTGGAACCACTGACATTGACTTATGTCGTCGGCAATGGCGTCTTGAAGGTCACGACACTGGAAGTGGCCGAAAGCACTTTCGAAACGCATCAATACGACGTGGCCGAACTGATTGACTTCACAAACGATCAACAGCGCGATTCGGACTATCGACTGCTCAGCCGAGCAATCGCGTTAGCCGACGGGTCGAAGTGGGAAGACAATCAAGGGGAAGGTGGAACGATCTCTCTGGATCACGAAGCGCAGTCCGTTTCAATCAAGCAGTCGCAACGAGCCCATCGTGCGATCAGCGGACTGTTGAAGACTCTGAAAAAAGTCAAAGAGAGCAATGCCAATCTCACGCGTTAAGAAATACAAACTTGTCGCGATGGGATCGTCAGTTTTTGAAAGTCATGACCATGTCGATCCGTACGCTGGCCGCCATCGCCCTTTGCGTCGGCTTGATCTTCGGAATCGCGATCGGAAAAGACCAACCACGAGATCGTTCTGAATCGGGCCATCCGGTCAGTGCCAACCAGGCGGCGATCCGCAGAATCGAGAAGGCACTTGCCTCAACTCACAGTTACCGCTTCGAAGAAGTGCCGCTGCGCGAAGTACTGGACAAGATTGCGGAAGACAAACAGATTTCGATCTGGGTGGATCAAAAGGAATTGGCAGATTGTGGAATCAGCACTGAACAACGCGTCACGCTTAAAGTCAAACCGACGCCTTTGCGTCACGTCCTGACGTCCCTGCTGGGGCCGTTGACTCTGACATATCTCGTCGAAGACGGAGTCTTGAAGATCACGACGAATGAAAAGGCCGAGGACAAATTGACCACGCGCGTGTATCCGGTACAGAACCTGATCGACGACAACCGCCGGGAAGAAAGTTACACCACATTGATCAGAAGCATTCAACTTTCGACTCCAGGCAAGTGGGCTGACCAGGATGGCGAGGGCGGCGAACTTTGTGCCGTTCCGATCGCTCAGGCACTGGTCATCCGGCAAACACAGCAACAACACCGGGCCATTGAAGGTCTGCTGGCGGCGTTGCGAAAGTCCGCTCACGTGCCACGTCGCCCATCGATTCCCGCGGATCCCGATGATCCAGAAGAACTGCTCTTCGACGAATATGTGCCGCCGATACCCGAGTCCGACAGCGACGCGAAATCGGCCGCGGAATAGTTGGCCTTCACGACTAAAGACCGTCTTTCGTCAAATCAAATGATGAGACCTGGTTGTCAGCAAATCAGAGTCACAGGTGCAGACATGAAGATCCGTTTCACGACAACGATCGCAATCGTGCTGGGAATGCTTGTTTGTTTCGCTGTTGGAAAGGAGCGTTCTCGCGATCATTCCGAAACGGCCGCAGGGACCAGCCCCAGCCGGATCTCGGCGAATCGGATTTCGCGAGTGCTCGCCACGGCGTACTCGTGCCGCTTTGAAGACGTTTCGCTGCGCGAAGTGCTGGAAAAGATTGAAGAAGAAAAGCAGATTTCGATTTGGATTGATACCAAGGAGCTGAGCGATGCAGGAGTCAGCATCGATCAAACTGTCAGCTTGAAAGTGCGATCCGTGACCTTGCGTAATGCACTTGACTTGATTCTGGAGCCTTTAACCCTGACCTACGTGATCGATTGTGGTGTCTTGAAGATCACGACGCATGAGAAATCCGAAGGGACGATGTTCACACGCGTTTACTCGGTTCGTGGATTGATCAACGAGAACAACTACCAGCAAAGCTACATGGCACTAATGCGAACCATTCAGCAAACGACACCCGGTAAGTGGGAAGACCAGGATGGCGAAGGCGGTCGGATTGCGCCGTTGCACATTGCCAACGCGCTCGTCATTCGTCAGTCACAGCGATTTCATAGCGACGTGGAATCGATCATGGCAGGAATTAGAAGAACGATGCAATTGCCCCAGTCGACCTCGATTGCAACCGACCCGGACGACGTTGAAGGCCTGTTGAATGAACGAAATGAACCTCGAC
>Ga0105238_10000389_pt1 | contig 46906 bp, 28 predicted proteins | sample KBSC34metaG_FD_81526 | JGI IMG/M metagenome (GOLD analysis project Ga0105238, IMG submission 81526) | Corn rhizosphere microbial communities from Kellogg Biological Station, Michigan, USA - KBS C3-4 metaG | ecosystem: Host-associated > Plants > Roots > Rhizosphere > Soil | place: Michigan, USA...
ACGACATCGTTCAACACTGCCCAGAATGAAAAACGGCCGCCGAACGTACGTTACGTTCCGACGGCCGTTTACAAGGGGTGAGCGAGGGGACTTGAACCCCCGACCTCCAGGGCCACAACCTGGCGGCGGCTGTAACCGACCATCACCACCTGTTACGGAACTCCTGTGACAATGCGCTTCTTCGGGGTTAGCGCAACGGTGATCTGTGACTTTCCGTAACAACTCCCGAGGGTAGAAATGGAAAATAAATTGGAAAACGTCGAATCACGCTCATGGGCCGCGTTCCCAGTCCAGTTTTCCGACGTGAAGCCACGCGGCCGGAACCCGTAGCCCGCATTTCCGCCGTCGGCAGCCGGGACTCTGCGGGCAGCACAACGTCATCGAGATCCACACGGGAGCCGTCGTGCCGACGCCGCTTTACACCGGCCCCACAACTCTGACGCGAACCCCACACCCTGCGAGCCGCGCCGCCTCCGCCGCAGGCGCATACCGCGCAGCGGCGGTGCGGCCGCGCAGTTCGGGGGGTACGCAGTCGATGAACTTCACGGTCTCGGGCGTGAGCTCGGGGATGCCGCCCACGGCAGGGTCGGCCGCAAGGGCGTCCAGGGCATCCCTCGCGCGCTCGGCTGCATCCGCCGGAGCCGTGTGGGCGCGGAGGCGCAGGTCATCGTACCCTGGGCGGGGCGCCCCTAGCAGAGCCGCGGCGGCAGCATTGAAGCGTGCGCCCGCGAACGTCCACCAGTCGAAGCCGTTCGCTCCCTCGCGGACGACCAGGTCGGTCCCGCCGGCGCAAACCCACACGAACTCGTCTCGCAGCTCCCCAAGGCGGGCGGCAGCGCGCCGAGACAGCGGCACCGACACCTCGCCTCCTGCCAGCACGCGCTTGATCGCCTGACAGAGCTCCAGTCCCATCGGCCTCCCCTGCCCGCTCCAGCGAGACCGCCCGGCGCCCTCGAACGGCTCCACGAACGCCTGTCGCCGGCCCCAGTCCACGTGGCGCACCTTCCACCCCCGTCCGGCAAGGGACAGCAGGACCGGTGCGTCCCCGGTCCTGCGGAAGGAGTCTTCGTGGACTTCGCCCAGCTCGGTGCGGCCGTGCACCACGCGGAACAGCGGCGGCGCGAGAAACACCGAGAAGAGCTCGAGGAAGTGCCTGGCACCGTAGCGCTCCTCGCCCCCGGCTCCTACCGACAGGATCCCCGCGTCGCTGTGCAGGATCCCCGTCTCCGTCATCCAGGCGAGCAACCGCGCGACCTCGGTGCCGGAGATGCCGGCCGTCGCACAGAAACCAGCCAGCCAGCGCCCAACGTCGGCTGCCACGATGGAGCCTTCCTGCAGAGCCAGGGCGAGTACCTGCTGGGCCGCCACATGGTACGGCAGCGGCGGCGGCTGCACGGGCTCCACGAAACCGCCACACCACAGCTCGAGCAACGCCGCCGCGCGCAGCAGCGATGCGTCGCTGGTCGCCAGGAACAGGCAGTTGCGCGAAGTGCCCACCCGTCGTCCCGAGCGCCCCAGCCGCTGCAGGAATGAAGCGACCGTGAATGGTGCGTCGAGCTGAATCACCCGGTCCAGGTCACCCACGTCGATCCCCAGCTCCAGCGTGCTGGTCGCCACGATCACGCAATCGGTGCCGGCGGCGAACGCCGCTTCGGCGCGCAGACGCTCGTCGCGGCTGAGCGAGCTGTGCGACACGTAGGTATCCACGCCGTTTGCGCGAAGCTCCAGCGCCAGCGTCTCCACCTGCGCGCGGCTGTCGCCGAACACCAGCCGTTTTTCGCCGCGATGCAGCCGGGCGATCACCGTGGCGGCATTCGTGACGTTGCCCACGTAGTCGACCTGTACGTCGGCATCGGCGGCGGCGGGCGCGTCGCCACGGACGACGGTGGCCGACACGCGATCGCCGGCTGTCAGCCAGGCCAGCAGCGCCTCGGGGTTGGCAAGAGTGGCGGAGAGCGCGATGCGCTGGGCCGGGCGCGAGGCGATGCGGTCCAGTCGCTCGAGGAGCGCCAGGAGGTGCCACCCCCGGTCGTCGCCCGCGAACGCGTGCACCTCGTCCACCACCACGGCACGTAGAGAGGCGAAGAAGCGCCGGTGCTCCACGAGGCGCGACACCAGCATCACCTCGATCGACTCCGGCGTGGCGAGGAGGACGTCGGGCCGGCTGCGTTGGATGCGGCGGCGGGCGGAGGCGCCCACGTCACCGTGCCAGACCGCGACCGTACGCCCGAACAGCGACGCCAGCCGCTCGACGCGCAGCTGGAGGTCGTTGAGGAGAGCCTTGATGGGGCAGAGGTAGACGACGGAGAGCCCGCTCCACTCCTCCTGCAGCATCCGTGAGAAGAGCGGCAGCAGCGCCGCCTCGGTCTTGCCGCCCGCGGTGGGCGCCTGGACGAGCACGTGGTCGCCGCGCAGGAGCGGCTCCACCGCCTGCTCCTGGTGCTGGCGCAGCGACGACCAGCCGAGGGTGTTGACGACGTGGTGCCGGACGGAGGGATGGAGCCGGTCGAAGGGCGTCACGGCTCGAGTTCGACGTCGTCCACGCCGAATGCGGGACGGGTAGCGCGCTCCGCTTGGGTCAGCTCGGCCTCGCCAATGGTGAGCGCGTAGTCGCGGCGCGGGTCGAAATCCGGGAACTGGTCGATCCGGTCCAGCACGTCAGCCACCAGCTTCTTGAGGAAGACGCGGGGCGCGACCCCGACCTTTCCGCCCAGGCCGCCGGTGACGGCCCGGGCGAGTGTCGCCACGTAGCCGTCGTCGGCGAGGCGACGAATACGGTCCCCCACCACGGAGTGGGCGGCGTAGAGGTCGCGCACACGGCGGCCCACCTCCTCCAGCCGCGCCAGGTCGAAGCTGGCGAGGCGGATCTGCACGGCGCGCGGGTTGTCGAACCGTGCGTCCGTGGCGAAGTCGGTGTGCAGGCGCTGGGCGAGCGGGGCGAGGCGCTGCACTCCCTGGGGGCCGTCGAAGAAGGCGGGAGTACCGGTGACGAGCAGGTAGAGCCCGGGAAAGCGCCCGGCATCCAGCTCGTCCATCCACTGGCGCAACGCGTTCAGCGCCCGCTCGCGCACGTCGCCGCGCATCCGCTGCAGCGTCTCCACCTCGTCCAGCACCACCACCAGCCCGGGGTGGCCGGAATCGCGCAGCACGACCAGCAGCCCCTGCAGGAACCCCAGGGCGCCGTAGTGGTCGATCTCGCCACGAATGCCGGCGGAGCGGCGGGCGGCGGCCGACACGTTGGGCTGCCCGCCGAGCCAGGCCAGGAGGGCCTCGGCCGTGACCGCGTCGCCCATGGCCACCGCGCGGCGGTAGGCGCGCAGGCAGAGCGCGAAGGTGGGTGCCTGCCGCGTGACCGCAGCCAGCCGCCGTTCCATCCGTTCGGTGGTGCGCTCCAGCAGGGTCGCCGCATCCTCCGGGTCCACCTCCCCGGCCGCGAGGACCTCTTCCTCCAGCGCGTAGAACCAGCCGTCGATCACGGAGCGCAGCGCGCCCTGGCGGCAGTCGGCGGTGGCGAGCCGCTCGACCAGCCGACGGTAGACCGTCTCGAGCCGGTGCAGCGGCGTCTCGCCCTCGGACACCTGCACCTCCGCCGTGGCGAAGCCCTGCCGGAGCGCCCGGTCCTGCAGCCAGCGCGCGAAAAAGGTCTTTCCCGCCCCGTACTCACCGCGCACCGCCTTCAGCATCCCTCTTCCCGCGCGCACCGCGTCCAGGTCTTCGGTGATGGAGCCGGTGAACCGGTCCAGGCCGACCGCGAACAGCTCCAGGCTTCCGGAGGGCACGGTGCCGCGGCGAAGCGCGTCCAGCACCTCGGCGCGGCGATGCGGGCTGACGTGGGCGATGCTCATGCGCCGTGCGCCGGCCCGAGCTGGAACTGCCTGCGCAGCAGGTCGTGCTGCACGACCACGAGGTCCGACGCGTCGTCCACCGCCACGATCGGATAGCCGTCCACGTTCAGCAGGCGCTGCAGCACCGCCAGCAGGCCGCGGATGCGGATCTCCGGCTGCCCCAGCGCGCGGGCGAGCGCCCCGCGAGGAATGCGGCCATGGTGCTGATCCGACAGGGCGAGGAAGGCGCGCACCGCATCGTCCGCGGGCCCGAGGCGACCGGCCAGGGTGCGCTGGGCGGCGTACACCTCGGAAGCCAGCAGCGTGGCGATCCACCCGGTGGCGGCGGGTGCCGGTCCTGCCCCTGGCGGCTCGGCGAAGAGGCTCGCCTGCGCCTCGGGTACGATGCGGGTGCGGGGACGTCGCGCGGGCTCGGGCGCGGCGGGTTCGGCGGGCGGCGCGGGGGTCCACCAGCGCGGGGGTTCTTCGCGGATGACCTGCCAGCCCGTGAGCTGCCGGTCCCAGGGAGCCCAGATGGAGATTGGCACCAGCATCTCCTGGGGGGTGGCGCCGCCATGGTAGCCCGCCTTCCGCCGGGTATAGCGCACCTGCTCGCTCCACGGCGCGACGACCGACGCGGTGCCGACCGCGGCCTGCACGCGCGGACCGGAGACCACCACCTCTTCGTCGGCCAGGGCCCCGGACGACAGACGCCACCGCTCCTGCTCCCCGCCCGGGAGGAGGCGCGAGTCGGCGTCGAGCACGTGGCCGTGGTCGCTGGCCAGCACCACCAGCCGTCCCGCGACCTGTGCCTCGTACAGCAGCGCGTCCAGCAGGCGAATGCGGTCCAGCGTCCACCGCGGCGAGACCTGGTCGGATTTCGTGAGCCAGTCGTCCAGCACGTTCATCACGACGCCGACCACCGTCTGGGTGGGATCGCCCAGGGCCGCGCGTACCGCGTCGGACAGGGTGGACGAGGTGCCTTCCGCCAGCTCGCCCTTGTGGAAGAGGACGGGTACCTTGCGCTGCGAGACGGAGACGAGCGCCGGGTGGCGAGCGAAGCTGCGCGCCTCGTCGGTACCGGTGCCGCCGGTGACACGGCCGGCGAAAAGGGAGGCACGGGATACCTGGGTGACGCAGGGCACCGTGGCGAGCACCACCGGGGGCACGGTGTCGCGGCCCCACTGCTCCCACCCACGGGTGCGCAGGTCGGCCGCGATCTGCCGGAACGCCGCGTAGCTCATCCCGTCCAGCACCAGCACGAGCGTGGCCCCTTCCGCGGCGGCCGGCGCGACCACCTCGTCCAGGACCCGCTCGATGGGGAGCACGCCCGCGTCGCCGCCGGGCGAGCGCGTCCATCCAGCCAGCACCCCCGCAAACGCGCGATTCTCAGCCTCGCGCAGGGAACGCGCGCGGTCGCTCAGCGCGTCCAGTGCCGCGGAGAGCGCGGGATTCGACTCACCGCCCAGCAGCAGCGATCGCGCCCAGTCCACGTAGCCGCCGTCGCACGCGTAGGCGCGCGCCGCCTCGGCGAGGGAGCGCGCGGCCTCCGCCCCCGCGGTCGCGAGGCGGCGGGCGAGCCGCAGCGCCATCTCCAGCCGCTCCACCCGCTCGGCTTCGACCGGGTGGCCGGCGTTGAGGTGCGCCTGGACGGAGGCGAACGCGCGCTCCACCTCCGCGATGGCCGAGGGATCGCGCGCCGCGGATTCCAGCGCCCGGGCGAAGCGCTCCAGCCGCCGCTGCCACGCGGCGGGAAGCACCGTGCTGAGGCCCACGAAGTCCGCGGCGCCCAGTTCCTGGAGCAGCGCTTCGGCCTGGGAGAAAGCGGCGGCGGCCTGCGGCTCGGTCAGGCGGTCGAGCGTGCGCAGGGCGGCCTCGGCCCAGCGTGCCGCGAGGCCCGGATCGAGCGGCGTATCGCAAAGGTGGCGTTCGATGCGCACGCCCGCACGGCCCAGCTCACCCGTGCCGCGCTCGCCGTCGGGGAAGAGGACCTCGCACGCGAGGCCCAGGGGAAGCAGCCATTCGCCACGGCCCGCGTCGAGCGCGGCCGCGAACGGCCCGGCGAGGGTGCCGACGCTCTCTTCCAGCCGGGTGCGCAGATCGCCGCGGGCCTCCACCGGCACGCGCTCGTATCGGGCGGCGGCGCCTGGCTCGGCGCTCCAGCGCAGCAGGATCTCGGCGGTGGGGCGCCCCGGGGGCAGGCCCAGCAGGTGCCCCAGCGCAAAGGTCCAGGCGGTGTCGGCGTCCAGCACTCCGCCGGGCGCGCGCGGATGCGCGTCGGCGGGGAGCTGGAGCAGCGTCTCGGCCATCCAGCGGAAGGGGCGGACGCGGCCGTCCACGGTGCGCGCGCGGAACAGGTCGCGCACCACGTCCCACGGGGCCAGCTCCACCAGCCGGCGCTTCACCAGCCGGAGGAGCACGTCCCACCCCAGCTCGTCTTCCGCGACGCCGGTCAGCAGCACGAGCGCGGGAGCATCGGGATCCTGCTCGTGCCGGTCCAGCGCCGCGCGTACGGCGAGCGAAGATTCGCACCACGCGAGCGGATGGACCATGCCGCCCACGGTGACCGTGTCGCCGCCCGCCCACGGGCCCGACGCGCGAATGCCGATCGCCCGCGCCCCGTGCGCGTGCGGCAGCAGCATCTCCACCTGCGCCGCCACGTGCTCGGGCCGCAGCGGAAAGGCCCGCCCCGCGGCCTCGATCTCGGTCAGGGTGTCGCTCATGCCTCGCCGTCACCCGGGGCCGGGGCGGGATCCGTCCCGGCTTCCACGATCCTCCACTCCAGCTCCACCCACGCATTCGGGGCGCGCCGTGCCTCGTTCCGCACCGTCGTCAGCGCGGTCTCTACATCCGCCGTCCGGACCCGCGCCGTGCTGGTGGTGATGGCCGTGGCGCGCGGTCGCATCGGCGGAGGGGTGCCTCCGCCCGTCGGACGCTCCGGCGCCGGCGGCTCAGGACGGCGGGCGGCTTCCTGGAGCAGCGCGATGGCGGCTTGCTGGCCCGTCGCCAGCGCGGGTGCCAGCGGAGTGACGTGCTCGTCGCGCTCCATGGCGTCGTGCAGGTCGGCCAGGATGGCGGCGCCACGGCCCCCGAACGGCTCGGGCAGGTCCCTGACGCCGGCCACCGCGTCCCAGCTGGTGCGCTCCAGCGCGGTGCAGAGCGCCTCGGCCCCGGCGATCGCGGACGCCATCGCGGTCTCCGACGTGGCCACCCCCGCCTGCGCGATGGCCGCGACCACCCCGTCGCGCCGGGCGCCCCGAATCGTGGAGAGGAACGCCTGGGCCGCCTCGGCCGTGCGGAGGCGCGCCGAGCCGGCGGGGTCGAGGCCGAGCGCCGCGGTGCGCTCGGCCAGGCGCCGGCGATAACGATCCACCGCCTGCTGCCTGAGGTCGATCCCGTCCTTCACGCGCTCGACCAGCCGGGCCACGTTGCCGGCGCTGCGGAGCCGCGAGATGGAGATTCCCAGGACGGAGGCCACGCGCTCGATGGCGACGACCCACGCCTGCTCGTCGGGGAGGGTCTCTTCTCGCAGCTCCATGTCGGGCTGCAGCCCGTCCAGCGCCGGCGTGACCAGGCCGCCATGCAGGTAGAAGCTGCGGTCGGTCTGCAGCGCGTAGGCGACCACCACCAGGTTCTCGGCCTCGGCAGGAAGGCCGCGGGCGTGCGGCTGATCGATCCACTGCCGCACCTGGCGCACGGTGACCTGCGCCTGGCCGTCGCGGGCCCGCTTCTGCTCCAGCTCGCGCACCCAGTCGTCGGTCAACACGAAGTGCGCCTCGCCCATGTTGCCCAGGCGGAGCGGGACGGCGATGCGGCGCACGTCGTCGCGGTCGGCGCGGTCCACCTCCACGCGGTGATCGGTCGACTCGGCGGCGCGCCGCACCACCTCCAGCACGCGCCGCAGGCCGGCGGCCTTCACCTCGCCCTCGAAGTCGGGATGGGCCGGGAACTGGTGGCGCAGCGCCTGGCCGAACAGGTCCTCCACCGCGTCGCGGAAGCCGGTGGCCACCGGTGGCTGCAGGGTGAGCCCGGGGTCCAGCGTGTGGAAGTGGCTCTCCAGCTCCAGCGAGGTGTCGACCGCGTCCATGCTCACGGTGCTGATGCCGTAGGCCGAGAGCAGCGCGTTCTTCATCCGCTGGCGCACCTGGTCGCGCTGGTTGTTCAGGATCACGCGCGCCTGCTCGCGGTCGAGCTGCGACAGGTGCGAGCCGTACTCGTCCAGCCGTACGCCCTGCAGCACGTGCTCCAGCACTACCAGCCGGCCCAGCTCGTCCAGCGCCGGCGGCGTGAGGAAGGCGGGGATCCACACCAGCGACCGCGTGGGCTGCCCCCGGGTCTTGAACTCCTGCACCTTCGCCTCGTCGTCGCGCGGCCCGTGGGGCGGGACGTCGAAGGGGTAGTCGACCACCATGCGCCAGGGCGCGCCCTGCGGATGGAAGTTGTCGAGCGGCAGCTCGCGCACGTTGCGGAACAGGATCTCGCACTCGCGCCAGGTGCCCTTCCAGAGCATGCGGTACCTGGGCGGCAGCAGCGACGACTCGTCGTGGGGGATGCCGACCAGGTCGTAGAGCAGCGAGCGCACCTTCTGCACGCGATTGCCGTGGTTGTCGAACGCCTTGGCGTTCTCCAGCACGCCCTCGGTGTCCACCCCCACCAGGTGCAGCGAGATCACGGGGTTGCGCGCCTCGTCGCTCACCTTGATCTCGCCGACGCGCGCGGCCCAGCCGCGGAGCCTGGCGAGCACCATCTGCCCCTCCATCCCCGCCAGCGGAGCGCGTACGGTGCCGTGGTTGAGCGCGGCCAGGCGTGCCGGCGTGAGGCCCTTGAGCGCCTCCACCCCGTCGGCCAGCGCGGAAAGGATCAGCGTCTTGATCAGCCGGGCGTCGTCGCGGAATGCGCGCGCCCGGTCCGCGGGGGCACGGCCGGCCTCCACGTCTTCGGCCGGCACGCCGTGCTCGGCCTCCAGCAGCGGCACCAGCTTCTGGCGGTAGAGCTTGCGGGCCTGGTCGAAGCGCACCTTCATCGCCTGCGTGAACGGCTCGTCGCCCTGCTCGATCACGTCGTACAGGTCGCCCACGGGCACCAGGTCGCCCACCTCCAGCGTCTCTCGCTGGTCCACCAGCAGTTGCAGCAGCAGCTTGAGGGCGGTGCGCTCGCGCTGCAGGAGCGACGACACGGCGACCAGCGTCTGGATCAGCGCGGGGCTGAACGGGTAGACCTGGCGGAACATCTCACGGTCGCCCGCGCGGGTGAGCAGGGTGTTCATCACCTCGTCGCGCACGCGGGCGGTGCCCTCGAACGCCTGCGCCAGCGCCTGCGCAGCCTGCGGCGAGCGGGGGCGCAGCAGCCGCCGCTCCACGATCGCGGGAAGGTTGCGGTCTTCGAGGATGATCTCGTCGAAGCGCGCCTGCCACCAGTTGAGCACGTCGGCGAAGCCGAGCTGCTCGGCGCCGGGAAGATGCTCGCCTACCAGGTCGCGCAGGTCGCGCTGGCGGGCGATGAAGCTCACGATGGGGAGCGCGCGGTCCATGCGCGTGGCCTCCACCAGCTTGGCGACCTTCTGCCCCTCGCGGCTCACGAAGGCCGGGTCGGCCGCGTGGCTGGCGAGCCACAGGATCAGCTCGTCGAGGAAGAGCACCACCGCGTCGTACCCCAGCTCGCGCGCATGCCGCGACAGGATCACCAGCCCCTCGTCGAGCGAGACGAAGCCCTCTTCGCGCCCCGACGCCAGCTCGCGGTGCGCCCCGAAGAAGCTGTCCACCAGGTCGCCCACCAGCCGGGCACGCTCCTCGGAGCCGGGCTGCGCGGCGAGGGCGGCCTCGAAGGCGGGCGCGTCCCAGGCCGAGTCCAGCGCGCCCCACCCGCCGCCGGCGCCCCCGCCACGGCCGCCCAGCTTGCGGAAGAACAGGTCGTCGCCCATGGACGCGCGCAGCCCCTGCGCGTCGGCGAAGAGCTTCTCGGCGCGATAGAAGCCGGGGGTGGGCGCTTCGGGATGCAGCCGGCGGACGTACTCGGCGTACTGGCCCAGCACGGCCGACTCCAGGCTGACGGCCCCGATCAGGTGGTACGGCACCACCAGGAAACGGCGGCCGTGCGTCCACGCGTTGTGGCGCTCCACCACGGGCGCCAGCTCGGCGATGGCGCGCGCGTCGGCGTTGCCCTGCAGCAGCAGCGAGAGCACGGCCATGAAGTGGCTCTTGCCGCTGCCGAAGCTGCCGTGCAGGTAGGCGCCCTTGCTGGCGTGGGTGTCGACGGCGGAGCGGATCAGCGACAGCGCCTGGTCGAAGCACGCCACCAGCTGCGGGGTGACCACGTAGTCGCGCAGCGTGGCGTCCGCGCGGCCCACCCCCTCGGTGAGCTTCAGGACGAAGTCGCCCTGGTGGACGCGCTCGGGGATGTCGACGATCTCGGCGATCCTGGTCATTGGTGCCGATGAAGGGATTGCGGGATGACGGTCTGGTGCGGAGCCGGCCGCGGCGGCTGGCCCCGCCTTTTGTTGTACCGGTTCGGCGGGTGGCGCGCTAGGCCGCGGCCGCGCCGCGGCGGCGGCCGCGAGGCGCGGTGGGAGGCGTCCACTCGGCCAGGTCGCGCGGGGTGAGCTCGTGCGCGTGGAGCTGGTCGTTCAGGAACGCTTCGAAGAACAGGTCCATGCGGCCGTACACGGGATCCGGCTTGCCGTGCCACTGCTTCAGCCAGGGCATCAGCTCGGCCAAGCCCGCCAGCAGCGGTGTAAGCCGCCTGGCGCTCCACCCTTCCTGCTGCACCAGCTCGTTGTACCATTCCCCAAGGGCCTGCGCCTGCTGCAGGTGCTTCCACCCCGCCCACCCGACCAGCAGCGAGGGGTCGTTCTCACGCGAGCAGTAGGGGTAGCTGATGAAGCGCTCCTTCGGCACGTCGAGCGCGCCGCGCAGCGCCCAGAAGCGGGAGCTGGCGAAGTCGGCCGAGGCGTACTTCGGGGGACGGGCGATGTCGCCCACCTCTTCCTGCTTGCGACGCTTCTGCTCGGCGGCCACGCGGGCCTGGTGCTGGGCCTCGCTCTCGCCGTCGTTCGTGCGCAGCTCGGCGGCGACCTGCGCATCGATGGCGTCTTCCTGGCGCTGCAGCTCCCAGGTGCGCTCCCACACCTCGCGCTTGCGCAGGCCCGTGGGCTTGTAGCGCAGCACCGGGAGGAACGGCACGGCCTCGGGTTCGACGAGCTCGCGCACCAGGGCGTGCACGTCGAATCCCGCATGCCCGCGCAGCAGCTCGGCCACGGCCATGAAGTCCCCGTCGCGCTGGGCGCGGTCGGCCAGGGTGCGCGTGGTCTGCAGCCGGGGCTCGGGCCAGTAGGCCGCGTCTTCAAGCCGCGTCTTCAGCCACTCCTGGAGGGCGCGGGTGGCCTGCGTCTCCCAGGGCTCGGTGTTCCAGCGGCGCTTGTACTCGGGCCGCTCCACCAGCCCCACGTAACGGTCCTTCTCGATGCGCTCGATGCGGCGCTCCACCAATGCGCGGTAGTCGGCGGGCCAGTGCGTGGGCAGCTCGGTGACCGGCGTGGACCCATGGCGCTGGAACCACGTGGTTTCTTCCTCGCTCGCCGCCATTCGCCGCGCCAGCACGATCTCGAAGGCGCGCTCGCCCAGCCGCAGCTCAGGCGGGGTGAGCGGCTCGCCCGCCGCGTCGCGGTAGGTCAGCTCATCCGGCGTAATGTCGTAGATGCGGTAACAGCGCCAATCAAGTTCCTCTTGAAGTGCGATCATACCACCCATCAAGGCGTTGGCACGCATGTGGTGCTGTTCCCATGCAACGGGTGACATCGGGAGGTGTCCTGTCAATCCATTCGGCAGGTTTTGCTGCCACACGTGGGCGGCTGTATCCAACATCATCGACAAGTCCAGAGGCTTCTCAGTTGGGACTGGGAACTTCAAGAGGCCAGTTCCCGTGAACTCATAGGTGTCGAAAGCTGGATCGCCAGTTACTCGTGCACCTGCCGAATCGGTCGAGTCCCCTTTGTTATGGAAGACCTGTTTCATCCAATAACAGGCGCTCGAACTGTTCAGAAGTCCTAAAACTGCGAGATGCTCTTCCTCCGAAGCGTCTCTCAGAAGGCGGATAATCGGTGCACTCTGCTTAAATACTTCACCCTCGCGATCAAGCACAAAGTGATTGTGTGTCGCTACGAAGGCAAACCCAATAGCTATCGGTGTGCTGAATTTTTCGGTAGAGAGGTGTGCATACGCGTACCACGCGTGCCCACGCTCGACCTGTGTTTTCTTAAACCAGAGGCGATTCTCCAGCACAGTCTTGGCCGGCCAAAACCACCGGTACAAGCTCTCCGTAAGCGCAGCATGCAAGCTCTTGCCTTCATACGGGAATAAGGCAACAGATCCGGATGCTATCACCCAGTCACGCACAATGTCACCTACGATGAATTTGCGGATAAAGCGGCTCGGAAATGCCCGCCGGCGTACGAGATCCATGGGAATGTGGTACGCATCATCTTCACCAGTGATTACTTTGAAGCCTATTGAGTCCGCTATGTCGTTGAGTTGCCGTACTGCCGCTTCCTCAATCGCCTCCTTCAAATCTAGCGCCCCACCTCCACCGACACTCCACGGGTGCCTGCTGAACGAACCCCTTGCCCAATCCGCAACACTGAGAAATTCAGATTGGCTCCCTGGGATATCAATCTGATCAAGGATGGCGGTCCAAACTCGGCCCATGCCGGGATCATCTGGCGTGCCTTGCTCACCCTTCATTCCCATCGCCGTTCGGATGGTAGCAACGAGTGGCTGTCGATTGCGACCCAAAAGGACGACTGTTGGTGTTCCGTGCCCAGGAATGTACGCTCCAGCAGTATCGATTACGTGGGTAAGATCCACCTTCGGGAGAAACTCTTCGATCAGCTTCTTCCCGAACTCCCGCTTCATAAAGGAGTTAGCATTGATCATCCCTATAAATCCAGCTGCGTGTAACATTGATCCAGGTAACGCAAGCTGCCAAAACCGCTCAATGAACGGCACGCTCAAAGCATATTTTCGATGACATGTTAAGTAAATCTCCCGATATGTTTGATTCAGAGCACGATCCTTGACGGTGATGTACGGCGGATTACCGACGACGGCATGATACTGCCTCGACAGGATGCGATCCGATTCGTCCGCATCTTCCATATGGAAAGCGATTCCACGGTGGCGCAATTCCGCCGCGGTGCCGCCCAGCGCCAACTCGCCCTCGCGTGTGCCGAACAGCAATGAATCGCCCGTCGCGACGTTGATGCGGAAGTTCGGCGCTTGCGCGAGCCGGGTGATAAGGCTGGCCTTCAGCGCGGCGACCAGCAGCCGGAACCGGGCGATCGCCACGGCAAAGGGATTGATGTCCACGCCGTTGACGGCATTTAGCGCGCGCTGCACCAGCGCCCGCTCCACGGTGCCGGGCTCCCGCATCTGCCACATCCGCAGCAGCCGCTCGAACGCGCCGAGCAGGAAGTGCCCCGAGCCGCAGGTGGGGTCGATCATCCGCACCTCGGCCAGCCCGAACTCGCGCAGCGCGGGCTCCAGCGTACGGTCGAGGATGAATTCCTCCACGAACTCCGGCGTCTGCAGCAGCGCGTATTTGCTCTTCGCCGCGTCGGACAGGTCCTGGTACAGGTCGCCCAGGTAGCGCGTGTCCCACGCCGGGTCGGTGAAGTCGTGCACCAGCGCGCCGGAGTTCGGGTCCACCTGGCGCCAGAACCCCAGCAGGTCGCGCGCGGCATCGGCGGAGATGCCGAACGTCCACACCGGGTTGTGCGCACGGTCGAACAGCCGCTCGCCCGAGGGGAGCGCCGCCACCATTCCGAACGCGTGCAGCAGGTACTCGCGGTCGCTGCTGGTGCGGTGCTCCGCCTGCTGGAAGAAGAGCGTATGCTGGTCGGCCGCCATGCGCGCACGCGCGCCTGGACCGGCGAGCAGAGGAGCTGGGAGCAGCTCGTTGTCCTCCAGGAAGCGCACGAACACGCACCCGAGCACCCAGTGCACCGCCGCCTGCGTCAGCACGTCGTCGCGCCAGGTTTCGAACGCCTCCCCGATGCGCCCTGCCTTGCGCCCTTTGTCGTACTCGTTGCGCAGCTCGGCACCCATCTCCGGCACGGCCTGCGCGCGCGTGCGCAGGTCATCCTCGAGCGTGCGAACCTGGCGGCGGAGGTCCTGCAGCAGGCGTGAAGCAACGACGGGCATCGATCGGCTGGTGAAGATGAGGAAAGGTACGAGAGCTCAGACCGCCGCCGCGGCGGGGGACGACGGCGCGACGGCGGCGCCTCGCAGCCACGGCTCGGGCACGCGCGCCCACTCCGACGCGTACACCACCGGCAGCGGCTCGCGGTCCACCACGGGCATCGTGCTCCGCGCGTCGGCCGCCACCAGCAGCACGAAGCCGGGCCCCTCCCCCGCCTCGGCGCGCACCCGGAGCTGCTCCAACACACCGAGCTGGCCGTAGCGCGCCAGCAGCCCCGGGTACACCAGCAGGGCCGGCTTCCGCAGCTCCAGCAGCGAAGCGGCCACCGCGGCCGCGGCGCGTGCCGCCACGTGCTGCAGGTTGCGCCAGTCGCGGCTGTCGCGGGCGGCGGCGTCGGCGCGCACCACCACGTCCCAGCGGGCGCCCAGGGCGTCGACCGCCGCGCGCATCTCGCGCAGGAGCCGGGCCTCCAGGTTCACGGGGGTCAGCCCATGGCGGCGGAGCAGCTCGCGCTCGGCCTTCGGGTGCCGCCGCGGGTCCACCGTGAGCACCAGGAAGCGGCGATCGGCCGTCACCGCGGCCAGCCGGCGCTCCAGCGCCCACGCCTCCTCGGTGCCGGGCTCGTCGCCGCCTCCGTGCACGGACCGACGCCCGACGGTGGACGAGGTCTCCAGGTAGCCGGGCCGCACGTCGGACGGGGCGAACGAGGTCCGCTCATCGTCCCATTGGTAGGGTAAAGCCGCCTCCACCAGTAGCGCGTCGAGCGCGGGGCGGTCCGGCAGGCGCACGGCCTCGGGATAGCGGCTGGCGATGCGCTGCTGCACCAGCTCGGTGGGGAGCGCCTTGGGCCCCAGCAGCGAGCCCGCCCCCAGCCGCAAGGCTCGCACGGCGCTCATCCCGCGCGGGTACACTTCCATCCGGCTGGAGAGCGCCGCCTGGCGCGATGCGGCCACCGCCAGGCGCAGCAGGCGCTCGAGCGGCAGCGGCCGGTCGCCCTCGGGCGCGCTTACGGCCAGCAGCTCTTCCTCGGCACGCTCCCTGGGCAGCAGCGGGTCCGCGGCAGCCAGCTCGTCGGCGCGGGCGCCCAGCAGCTCGGCGTACCGGGCGCGCGCCGCGGGCGTGGCAGCGAACGGCTCGGCCAGCTCCGGCGTGCCCACCACGAACAGGTGGTCGCGCCCGCGGTACAGCACGAAGCGCGCGCCCTCGCGCGCCGCCTCCGCCTCGACCGCCGCATAGGCCACCGCGCCCGCGCTCCGCTCGCGCTCGCCCGCGAGCGCCGACGACCCGCGCTGGGCCAGCAGCGCGCCCACCAACTCGGCGCGCGTCATCACCCCCCCATGCTTCTCCAGCAGCGACGCCACCGAGTCGCGCAGCGGCGCCAGCCACCCCTTGCGGTCCTTTCCCCAGCGCTCGCGGGCCCGGTCCACCACCCCCTGCACCTCGTGCCTGGCGAAGCCCAGCGCCTCGGCGACGTCCTGGGTGGCCGGCCACCCCTCCCCCACCCCGGCGAGCGCGTCCAGCCCCAGCAGCGCGCGCAGGATCGCCGCGTCGTCGCTCTCGGCCGCAGCGGGCGCCAGGCGGCGCACCATCAGGTCCACGCTCCAGAACTGCGGGACCACCGCGGCGTCGTTCTCACCCGAGCCCGGATCGGCGGTACGCGCCGCGCGCCGCGCGAAGTGCTCGGCCACCTTCTCGGCCAGGTCGCGGATCTCGCGCACCACCGGCTGCCCGATCCCCTTGTTGCGGTACAGCCGGATGCGGGGGAGCTCCTGCAGCTCGGCCAGCGTGTGCACGCCCATGCGCTCCAGCGCGTTCAGCACCCGCGGGGTGAGCGGCAGCGCCGCCACCGGCGACGCCTCGTCAACCTCGGCCAGCGCCGCCAGCAGGTCGGGCGAGCCGTCGTCGCTGCGGCTGGCCGGCCGGTCGATCGGCTCGAACACCCGCACCCACGCCCGCCGCATCTCCTCCGCGTTGTCGAAGCGCCCGCGGTAGTCACGCGCCAGCGACTTGCGGAAGAAGCGGCCCAGGCGCTCGCGGACGGAGGCGTCGAACAGCTCCTCGTCCAGCGTCACCTCACACGCCAGCAGCGCCGGGTTCGACTGGCCGTCGCCCCAGGTGGGCATCTGCCCCGTCGCCATCTCGTAGAGCGTGACCGCCGCGGCGAACCGCTCGGCGTACGCGTCCCACCGCGGCGGCTTGCGCTGGGCGAGGAACGGGTCCAGGTACGGCGGCGTGCCGGCCCGCACGTTCTCGGCCGGAACGCCCGAGAGCGAGAAGTCGAAGAGGAAGAGCGTGAGCGTGCCCTGCCGTGTCTGCCCGATCCCGATGTTGTCGGGCTTCACGTCGCGGTGCGAGATGCCGTTGTGCTCCAGCCAGTTCACCACCCCCAGCAACTCGTCGCCAAAGCGCTGCAGCAGGTCGAGCGAAAGGCGGCCTTCCTCGCGGATGCGCTGGGCCAGCGTGTAGCTCCCGGCCCCGTCGTCGCCGCTGCGCGTGCCCGCCACCGACATGAACAGCGCGGCGTGGCCGGAGACGTCGGCCACCTCGTACAGCGTCACCACGTTCTGGTGCTGCACCTCGCGCAGCACCTGGCCTTCGTGCCGCAGCCGGTCGTTCAGGTCCCGGTCGAGCGCCACCTTCAGCACCCCCTCGCGCCCGTCGCGCTCCACCAGCAGCGCCACCGCGGTCGAGCCCTTGCCCAGCCGCTTGAGCACGCGGAAGCCGCCCTGTAGCTCGTCACCGGGGCCCGCCTCCAGCGGATCGGCCCAGCTCCCCGGCTCGTCGGCCAGCGAGGCGATGACCTCGTTCAGCGTCCGCAGGAAGTCGTCCAGCTCCAGCCGGTTGCGGGTGTCGGGCTCGGTGGCGAGCTGCACCAGCACCTCGAGCTCCGCATCCACCCCATCCACCACCTCCGACAGCCGCAGCCCGTGATCGCGCGCCAGCTTCTCGTGCAGCTCCTCCACGGTGGCGGCCGGCGCCGCGCCGCTCACCAGGTGGTAGGCGAGCGCGCCCAGCGAGAAGGCGTCCAGCCGCGCGGGGTTGGTCCGGCCTCCGGAGTACAGCTCGGGCGCCAGGTACACCGCACCCTGCGCCTCGCCCGCCAGGCCCACCCTGACGATGTGGTTTGCCGTCGGGCGCGTGCCGGTCACCGTACCGGGCTCGCTGGTGCCAGCCTGCCAGCTGAAGACCTTGGTGACGGGGCCCGCGTCCGTCTCCGCCACCAGCACGCCCTGCGGCGTGAGCGACTGGTGGAAGAGCTTGCGCGCGTGGGCGTACTGCAGCGTCTCGGCGATCTGCCGCACCAGCTCCAGCCGCTGGCGCAGGTCCAGCGCTGCCCCCCGCCGCTGGAGGAAGAAGTCGAGCCGCTCGGCGTTCTCCGGCTGCTCGAACACCAGCGCCGGACCGCGCTCGTGCTCGGTGAACGCCTCGACCCGCAGGATTCCGGGGTGCACCACGCCGTCGAGCAGGGCGAACTCGCGCTCCGCCGCACGACGCCGCTCGGTGCGCGAGGTCTCGGACGACTGCAGGGCATGGGGATAGATGCGGACGCGCCGGCGCGAGGCCTCGAAGCGGACGTGCGCCGCCTCCCAGTCCTGGAAGACGTCCGTCTCGGCCAGCAGCGCGCCCAGCCGGTAGTCGCCCACCTGCCGGTGCCGCAGCGACGCGCGGATCCCGGCCTGGTCCATCGCCTTCTCGATCGCCCGCCCTGCCCGGGCATCGATGCGCGAATCGGCCGAGGCGTACAGGTCGTGCGGCGAGAGCTGCGCGGTGAGCACCCGTACCACGTCGGGCCCGGTCCGATCGCCTGCGCCCTCACGCAGGTACACCCCCTGCCGCGCCGCGCCCTGCAGCTCCACCTGCACGTTCTGGTGCGACAGGAAGATCAACGGCTCCACGTACGGAACGCGCTGCCCCTTCATGGCCGGTTGGCGCTTGAGCAGGTCCTTCAGCTTCTTCGCCTTGCGATTGGCCAGCAGCAGCGGGTTGTCCATGGTGCGCGCCTGGCTTCCCTCCCGCCAGCGCCAGGTGCCGGCATCGCCTTCCACGTGCCCCGGCGCACTCTTGATCTCCACCAGGAACACCCGGTACAGCGACACCACCAGCAGGTCCACCTCGTTGATGCTCCCGTCCGCCGCCACGAACTCGAAATTCGACCACGCGCGGAACGGCTCCGCATCCGGGAGCCGCTCACGCAGGTAGGCCAGCGCCTCGCGCTCCCACGGGAACTCCGACTCCTGGACCGTCGTCCAGCGGGGTGGCTGCATCGGTGATGAACCTGCGCGATCGGTAGCGGAAGGGCTGAACTGGCCGGGGCGACGGGCCGCGCGGCGTGGAACCGAGAGTTTTCGGGGAGCGTAATTTGGCAGGTTACCGAAGTGGTGACAAGCGGCGCCCCACCCGCATTCCGCCGCCGGGTCACCCGAAAACATGCGCAAAACCCTGCGCAGATCGAAGAGCGCTACACCCCAGGAGCAAGCGAAGGCGGCGTCAAGGCCGTGATTTGTGCCTCGGCCTCGCTCGTTCGAGCCTGGCGCCCAGGCGATCGCGGATCAGGCCGTGCACGGTGCGGTAAGGGACGTGCAGACCGAACTCCTTGAGCAGCCACTCCTGCGCACCGGTATATCCGGAGAAACCTTCGCCTTCCACGCGCTCACACAGCGTCTGAAACACGCGTGGGGGCAGCGTCTTCTGCTCCGGCTTGGGGCCGGTGGTGCCGATGCGAAGCAGTTCCTCCAGCCCGCCTCGCTTGTAGGCCTCGAGCCAGTTCCTCACGCTGTTGCGATGCACGACCAGGTGCTTCGCCGCCTGCGTACGGCTCCTCACCTGGCCGGAGCGGATGAGGAGCAGCAAATGGAGACGGGCGCGCAGTCGAGCATCCTGCTCGTGCGCGATCCGGGTCTCGAGATCCTCGGTGGTTTCGAAGATCGGCGGTAAATCCCGTTGCGACATCGGCCCAACTTCCAGTCCGAGGTTGGTGGAAACTTATACAGAGTATACAAACAAACATATACAGAGTATACAAATAATCAAGGAAACTGGTATGAGTCATGCGCGCTTCCGGTTTCCCCGGGGCGAGCAAGCGTCCTCGGTGCAACTGGCGGACCCGATCACGCGTTGCCCTGCGAATGCCACGACCGCAACCGATGCCGCTGCACGAGCGGCTGTCGCTCATGGTCCAGCACGCCCCTCCCGGGACGCTGATCCCGGTGGACTCCATCCGGGCGCTCCTGGAGGACGATCGTTTACGCGCTGCCGCACCGGGGCTGTCGCTGGAAGAAGTGGCGCACCGGTGCGCGGCACGCGGCGCCGGAGGCAAGGCCGTGCAGCCTTCCGCGGTGAGGAAGTGGATTCGCGAAGGGCTGCGCGGTGTACGGCTCGAGGCATTCCCCTGGGGCAAGACGTACCGCGTGCGAGAGGATGCGCTCGACGAATTCATCCTGGCCGTCGCGAACGCGCCTCCACGCCGCGTGCGCCGGCCAGTGACGGCCACGAACGCCGACTCCGTCCGCGGCGAGATCGCGAGCTCCCGTCGAAAGTTCGCCAGCAGCGGGACTCGATCGTGACACGTCTCCAGCATCCAACCCCGGCAGGCGTCGTGACGCAGCAGCGTCGTCGCGGCCGTCCTCGAAGGGATGAGAGCGGCCTCGATCCCCGTGCCGGCATCGAGTGGAGATCGGGTCGAGCCTATGGCGCCTTCCGCGCCTGGGCGAAGTGGGGCGGCGGCCGCGAACCGCTCGTACCCGAAGGGGAGAAGTTCGCCACCCGGGATCCGAACACGGCCGCGCTCCTGTTCGCCGAGCGGCTCAGGGCACTGCGCGAGCTGCGGGGGCTTCATCCAAACGGGCTCCCCTCCGGCGACCTCGACCGGATCCCGTCCTACGTCGGGTACCACGTCGCGTCGCTCGCCAACGTCGAAGGCCGGAATCCACCCACCGAGGCCTACGTCGACAACGTCGAGGTCCGCCTCACGCATGCCGCGCTCTTCTTCGCGGGCCGCGGCATCACGCTCCTGCGCGAGATCGCGCCGGCGCACGTCCACGACTACATGGTCTCGCTGCGAACCCATGCGGTGAGAGAGCGAACGCTGACGCGCGGAACGCAGCGGCAGTACATGGATGCGCTCGGGCACCTGCTCCAGCGCGCGCTGAGCGAAGGCCGGATCGCACGTAACTGGGTGCGGGAGAAGGTCGACCTGCCGACGCCGGATGCCTCGTCGACCGAGCTGCTGGAGCTCGGCGAGTGCGCACTGCTCCTCGAAGCGGCGCGCCGGCTCTTTCCCCCCGGCGAGCCAGGCCGCCCGGTCTTCGCGCTCCTCGGCTTCCTCCTGCTCACCGGCTGCATCGAGAGCGAGCGCGCCGGCGTCGAGCTGATCGACGTCCGCCTGCCCGGAGACCCGAACTTTCCGAACGGGCTGGTGATGATCCGGCCCAACGCAAGCCGGTCGAGGTTGAAGACGCTCCACCGGAACCGCTTGATCCCCATGCATCCGCAGCTGGCGGAGATCCTCGCCGAATACCTTCACGGGCCGAACGCTCCGCCGGGACCCCTGCTGTTTCCGGAACCGGGATCGGATGGTGCCGTCCCCATCGCCGACTGGCGGAAGACGCTCGACCGGATCGCGAAGACGGCGGGGTTTGCGCAGGGCGCGGTTCGCACGCGACGGTTTCGGGTCTCCTACGCGACACACCGGCTCTGTACGCTCGACGAGCAGGGCCAGCCGATGACGGCCTGGAAGCTCAAGGGTGAGATGGGGCACGGCACGGAGCAGATGATCGAGCGCCGCTATGGCCGGTATGCCAGGTACAGGGCGAAGCGCCCGATCCTGGAGTATCGCTGGGCAGAGTGGAGCAGCCGTTATGGCGAGCAGCTGGCGGGCGGGCTGGCGAAGACGACCACCGAGGGCCAGCGTCGCGCGCTGGAGGTGCTCGACGCGGCAGGCGCCGGTTTGACGTCGCGTGAGTGGCAGGCAGCCCTCTCGTCCAACCCGGGGACTTTCTTCCCCCAGCGGGAACGACTGGTCCAGCTCGGGCTCGTCGAAGCCCGCACGGGAGGCACGTACTCCCTCACGGAAGACGGGGCTGCGGTACTGCGCGCCCATCGCCCCAGCGCTGATGACCGAGGTACGGCCGGCGCGTCACGCCGTATCGCCTTCCGGCCATGAGGCACGACTGCCGTTCGCGCACCCAGGCGCACTGGACGGCGGAAAGGAACGGGGGTGGCGGTGGGGTTCGAACGCGAGTGAAAGCGAGCACCGGGCACGCTCGTCACGGCCGCGAAGGTAATCTCGGGCGGTGCGTGGAGTAACAGACATTTCGCGACCTATCCAAACCGGGCGCAGCACCGGAAGCTGCAACAAAGCACAACTCATATCAGTGGAAATCTGCGAGTCTCGGTGACTGAGAAGCCAGTCCTTGTTGTACCAAGTCACTCAATCAAGTCGCACGCTGTGCGTTCCCTAAACTGTCGCCGATCCTCTCTAAACTCTGTCGCTGTCCAGGATCACTGACCCCGTATTGTTCACCGCCCAGCGCAGGGCAGATGCCCCCATCGGCCGGAGGCGAGGGAGGATGATTCGGATGATCGACAGACATGCAGTGCACGCCCTGATCAAGGCGGGGCTGGCCGCGAAGCAGATCGCGCAGCAGATGGCTTCTCGGAGCATTCCGTCCAGCGAATCGCGAAGGAGCCCACGGTCGAGGGAGCCAGCGACGCGCAGGCACGTCGGCGCTGCGGCGTCGGCCGTCCCGCGGTGCCCGAAGCGGTCCGGCAGCGGCTGCGCGAGCTCATCGCGGCAGATCCCGCGGCCCCACCGCTGGAGTTCCTGCGCCAGCTGAGGGAGGAGGGCGCCTCGGTCGGCGAGAGCACCTTCTCCCGTATCTTCCGGGTCGAGAAGGAAGCGATGCCCGCGGAACCGATGGTGCGCCCCGAGGGCGTGGCCGGCGAGTTCGGCCAGTTCGACTTCGGGGTGGCGGACGTGCGGTTGCTGGACAAGCGCACCGAGCGCATCCACTTCGCGGCCTATCGCCTGAAGTATTCGCGCTGGGGGTGGGTGGCGGTCGTCCCCGACGAGCGGATCGAGTCGCTGGTGCGTGCGCTGCTCGCCTGCTTCGAGCACGCGGGCGGGGTGCCGCTGCGGGTCGTCTTCGACAACCCCAAGCCTCTGGCGGCCCTCGGCCAAGTCCTCCATGATGCCAATCTTGCCGAGGCCATCCTCGATCGCCTCCTGGAGCGCGGCACCCACTACGTCCTCCGTGGACGATCCTACGGGCACAGGGTCAGCTCCATCCCGTCGATCGTGTACTATTCCATCGCCGTCCTGGTGCTGTAGATCTGGACCAGGCTGGTGGCCGCGGTCCAGCGGATGCCGGCACGTGCAGCCTTGGCCACGCTGTACGCCAGCTTCACCGAGGGGCTGGACGAGCCCCGGCCTGCGCGACGCGCGCGCACTGCTGGGAGAGGAGAGCACGTAGGGCGCGAAGATCAGCCCGGCCGCGGCTCAGCCGGCGGCAGCCGGCGAGAAAACGACAATCAAGGGGCGCAGCGGCGCTGCCGCTCGCAGAGCACGCTAGAGAGGCGCAACTGCGGGACACGCACGCCCCATCCGCCAGCTCCGGCTCCGCAATCGACGGCGAGCAAACACAGTAAGTACACTCAATCCATCGGGTTATGCGCAGGGTTGGGCGATTCGCCGGCTGGTCTGTTCCGTGCAGCCATCGGGGGTACCCGGCCTCATCTACGCGTCCGGCTCGGGTTCTTAATTTCCCGCCCTTCCTGATCGGAGTTCGTTCCATGCGCCTCTTCCGAACCGTGGCGTACGTCGCGCTCCTGCCGGCGTGCACCCTCGTCTCCCTCTCCATCGCCGTTCCTGCCGCGACCGCGCAAAAGAGCACGCTCAAGGTGCCCGAGAGCGTGGTGCTGGTGGGCGACACCATGACGGTGAGCGTGTCGGGCGCCATCGACTCCATGCGCGTGACCTGGGCGTCCAGCGGAGCGAACCACCTCGTACAGGTGCTCTCGGTTAACCAGCGGCGGTTCACCTTCCAGCAGGCAGGCCAGGTTCTGGTGAGCGGCGGGGCCACCTTCCCGAGAGACACCGCCCTCATCACGGTGCTGGGGCTGGACCTGGAGCCCGACACCCTGCGCCTGCAGGTGGGCGCCTCGGCGCCCGTGGCCACCCGGTTCGCACCGGGGGGCTCGGTGCCGCTCCACTGGTTCTCCACCGACTCGACGATCGCGACCGTCTCCGGCGGGGGCCTGGTGACCGGGAAGGCGGTGGGTGTCACGGTGGTGCGCGCGTTCCACCGCTCCGTGAACGGCGGAGCGACCACCCTCGTGTTCGTGACCCCCGCGCCCGTGGCGCGCGCGGGGGAATGCGACCGGTGGAAGGCCGACTGGGAATGGTGCGACGACTTCGAGCGGGACCGGCTGGGGGCCTACTTCGACTACGGCTCCGCGGGCGGGGCGTTCGTCCGCCGCGACAGCGTGGGCTGGCACGGGTCCTACGGGATGGCGGCCACCTTCCGGCCGGGGCGCACGGGGGCCGGGTGGCTGCGGGTGGCGTTCGGCCGGGTGCCGTCCAGCGTCTTCCTCCCCCGCGGCCGGGCCGATTCGACCTGGACCGACACGCTCCCGCGGGTGGGTACCGACAGCGGCGCCATACGCCACCGTGAGATCTGGTGGCGCTTCTACGTGCGCTACGGGCCGGGGTGGAGCGCCGGCGGGAACCGGCTGAGCGCGGCCACCATCTTCTCCAGCCGCGCGATGGCGCAGGCGATGGTGGCGTTCGCCTGGTCGCCGAACACGGTGTCGCGCCGGGGGACGCTGGCCATCGACCCGGCCACCGGCCTCGACGCCTCGGGGACGGTACGCACCACGCGGTACGAGGACTTCGCCCGGCTGCGCTTCCTGGGCACCGCGCAGGGCGGTCCGGTGCTCACGGACGGGCAGTGGCACTGCGTGGAGGCGCACGCCCGGCTCGATGCGGCGGGCGCGCGCAACGCCGTGTTCGAGGCGTTCGTGGACAGCGTGAAGGTGGCGGAGCGGCGGGACTTTGCCTGGGTGGGGCGGTACACGCAGTACGGGATCAACGGCGTGGTGCTCGACAACCTCTGGCCCGAGGGTGTGTTCGGCCAGGAGCTGAAGCGCTACTTCGACAACCTGGTGGTGAGCCGCAGCCGCGTGTTCTGCAACGCACCGTAGAGGTCAGCGACGACATTTGCGCACGCAGAGCCGCGGAGCCGCGGGGACGACGTGCGGCTCCGCGGCTCTGCGCGCGCCCGTCGCTCGTCAGGCACGACGGCCGCGGCGCTTCTTCCCTTTCCCGCTTTCACCTTCATCCCCCGCCTGCTCCGCCGAGGCGGCGGCCGGGGGCTCGCCACCCAGCTCCGCCAGCAGCTGGCGGTAGCGGTCAACCTCGGCCGCGAAGCGGCGCTCCAGCTCCGACCTCGCTTCGTCGTAGCGGCGCAGCGCCGCCTCCTTCTCCTCGTCCACCTGGCGGAAGGCGGCGTCGCGCGCCTCCTCGGCCTGGCGCAGGCGGCCTTCCACGAGCCGGACGGCGGCCTCGCGCCGCTCCGGGCCGCCCTCCGGGGTGTCGGCTCCGCCGGAGCCCAGGCTCGCCAGGCGCCCCTCCACGCCAGCGGTGAAGAGCTCGTGCAGCGTGCGCAGGTCGTCGATGCCGGAGATGTCCATGGGAGGCTCGCTCAGAAGGTGGCGTTGAAGTTCGCATAGGGGGAGGGCACCACCGCGGTCGTCACGTTGATCTCGGCACCGCCATAGCTCGTGTTTCCGGTCGCCACCAAGTGGGTACCGTAGATCGTGAGGGTGGGTGAATCCATCCGGACGTTGCCACGTATCCGGTTTCCATTCACGCACAGCATGTCCGCGAACATGAGCACGGCGGGATATTTCCCGCTGCCCTGCTGCGGTTCCTGGCGCTTCTGACAGCGGTTCGCGTCGAAGTCGACCTCTCCACCCAGGACCCAGCACAGCGCGATCGTGTGCTCGTATCCCTCCAGCACCGAATCGGACACGCGGCAATACCATTCGCGTTGCACCGACCAGGGCGACTGCGGGAAGATCGAAAGGTTGTCGAAGCAGTAGAGATGAAGCGCGCCTCCGCGCAAAGGCTCATCCCCGGGCGGGAGCTCCGCGCCCACCAGGGTGCAGCCGCGCACCTGCACCCTGTCCATGAGGGAGCCGAAGACTGCGAAGCGGCGGCCCGTATTCCGGCTGCCGCCGGGCTCCACGGGCTCTCCCGTGTATCGCACGTCGCAGCCGTCCAGGTCGACAATCCCGTCGCAGTTCGTCAGGGAGATTCCCGCCGCGATCAGTTCCGTGTCCACGCCGGACGCGACGTTCTCCTGTGTGCCGCCGAACACCTGCACCATCATTCCGCGGGCGCTTCCACAGTTGAGCACCCGAGCATCCCGGAGCATGAGGCCGCCCTCGGAGGCGTTCACCACGATTCCGGTACGGGCCGAACCGATCACCGCGTTGCCCCACGCCGTTCCCCGGGTCTGGCGGAAGAGTGCGATCCCGAAGCCGCCTCCCTCGATCCGGTTCTCGCCGACGGTGTTTGCGCTCCCATGGCACAGGTACACGGCCACGCCGCCGCAGCCGCGCAGCACGTTGCCGATGGCCGTGCACCGGTCCACGTCCACGCCGTAGATCCCCGCCGCATAGATCGCGTCCACGTAGTTGCCTTCTACCACCTGGCCGATGCCCCCCCGTGCGCAGACGCCGCCCACACACGCCCCGACGTGGTTGTCGCGGACGGAGACGCCGGAGGTCGCGTTCAGGGCGATCCCGGCGAGGGTGAAGGCCACGTGGTTGCCGGCGATCGCCGACGCGTGCAGCTGCGAGGCGAGGACGCCCCAGCCGAGGGCGAAGCCGCCGTCGACCACCGCGCGGACAGCCGCCCGGGAAGGCACGTGGTCCGGCTCGGGAACGGAGCGGGCGTAGGCATCACGGTCTCCCGTGACCCGGTTGCCGCAGATCTGGAGGTCCTGGACCCATCCGAAGGACAGGATGGCGCCGACGGGGCCCGCAAAGCGGTTGTCCAGGACCGTGCACCCGCTCAGCCAGGGGTCGTTCTCGTCGGCGTCGGCGCGGCTCGCCAGCACTACTCCAAGGGGTGGGCCACCGGCCGGCTCGAGCTCCGCCGAGATCCGGTTCTCGCGCACCATGGTGTCGGAGCCGTTGACCAGGATTGCCTTCTGCCCCGCGGCCGTCAGCCGCACCTCGTTGCGCGCGATCAGGCATCCCGGTGCCCACGCGGCGATGGCGAAACCATCCAGGAAGTCGAGCGGCCGGATCCCGCTGAACAGCGCCTCCAGCTGTTCGGTCGAGGTGAACGCCGGCCCCAGCGCGCTCCCGTCGCGGAAGACGCGGTTGTCGGCCACCACCGTGCCCGCCGCCTCGCGCCCCACCACCACCGCCTCCATGTAGTGCTGGAACTCGTTGCGGACCACCTGGCAGGGGCCGACGGTGTCGTCCAGCAGCCAGACCCCGCGGTGCCCGCGAGAACGCGTCCCGTCGTCCTCCGTCCAGGCCGGGCCGAAGAAGCGGCAGTCGGCCACGGTCACCGCGCCGCTGGCCGCTCCCGCGCAGACCCCGCCCAGCAGGTTCCAGACGGCGCACCGCTCCACCACCAGCTCCGAGGCCTTCGCCGCCAGCACCGCCACGGCGGGGACGAACGGGGGCGCCGCCGCGTCCGGGTCGTCGGGAGAGGGCGGGGCGAACGCGCAGCCGCGCAGGCTCACCCCCGACGCGGCGACCACGCGCACCACGCCGTCGTCGCCCTCCACCGTGTCGCCCGTCTCGAAGCGGATGCGCTCCACGCAGACGTGGTCGATGGTCTCGCCCCCGGCCCCGCCGATGGCCAGCACCGTCTCGCCGCCGGCGCGCCGCACCACCACCCCGGCGCTCTCGCCGCGCAGGCAGACGCTGGAGCGCTCGATGCGCACCGGCTCGTCCACCCGGTGCAGGCCGGGCTTCAGGCACACGCAACCGCCTGCGGGAGGGAGCCGGTCCACCGCGTCCTGGATGCTCTGGCCGGGGAAGACCACCTCCGAGCAGCACCCTCCGGGGTGCCAGGGGACCCGGCAGTCCCGCACCTTCGTCTCCGCCGCCGTCGCCCCCCAGGTGACCGTGGCCAGCGCACAGTAGTGGCGCCGCACGCCGCGCGGCGGCGCGTCCTGCAGCGGCTCCACCCAGCCGTTCACGGTGCGCGCGGCGAACACCCAGTAGTCGCCCGCCCGGAACTCGCCGCCCGCCGGGAGCGAGAATGACAGCTCGATGCCGTCCTCCAGCTTCACCGGCCCCGCCGCCACCGCCACCAGCCCGTCGGCGTCGGCGGCGCGCGCCGGGTGCCAGGCCCGCACGCGGGTGTGCCGGGCGGCGTCGGCCGGGTCGAAGCGGCCGGCGGGGAGGCGCGGCTCCACGGTGAGCACGCGGCTCGCCAGGTCCACGTCCACTACCCGCGCCATCACCCCGCCCTGGCCCCCCAGCTCGGCGCGGTCGTCCAGCACCTCCACCCACTCCTGCCGCTGGAAGCGGTTGACGTCGTCGCGCCCCAGGCGGGACACGGTCACCAGGCTCCCCCCGGAAGGCGCGTCCTCCACCTTCTCCACCGCGGCGGCGAGCGACGCGTTGTCGCGGTTCCACTTGAAGCGGGCGGCGCCCATTCCGCCGCCCACGTGCACCTCCACCCGGTAGAGCTGGTTCTCCAGCCCGCGGAAGCCGCCCCGCTCCGGCACCGGGCAGGGATCGGATGATGCAGGCGCGGCCTCGCCCCGCACCGTCAGCCGTCCCCCGGAAGGCGCGGTGAGCGCGTCCCACGCCGCCCCGGCCCCGCACCGCGCCGTCCCCACGTCCGGCAGGATCCCCACCTGCCACGCCGTCTGCAGGCGCGTGGTGGTGTCGGGCCCGCCCAGCGCCACCTCGGTCAGCCCCGGGTCCTCCAGCTCCGTCACCTCGCGCCGCCACACCGCCAGGTACACCAGGTCGGTGGTGCCCGCCGCCGACGGGGCCCCCCGCGGGGAGCCGGCGGCGAGGTAGGGCTGGTCATCGTAGGAAACGGGGCCGGTGGCGCGCGGCTCGTCCAGCGCCGCGTCCCATGCGATGCAGGTCGGCGCCCCGTGGCACTCGGCCAGAATGCCGTCCACGTAGATGCGGCCGGGATCGACGGTGAGCTGGCCGAGCGCCGGGACGCGGACGCGGAAGGCGTCGCGGTTGGCGCCCCCCGCGGCGGGAACGGCGGCGCGGCCCAGCGTGTCCACCCTCTCCGCGCGCACCCCGCGGTCCGCGATCTCCACCCCCTCGTTGTGATCGGAGTCGAGCCGCACGCGGCCCTGCTGCTCCAGGACGCCCGCGTAGTCCCGGGTCGGGTCGAAGCGGAAGCGCGAATAGTCGCCGGGCATGGAAGGGGTCTCCGGATCGGGGAAGATGAAGGCCGCGGATGATCGTCGTCGCGCAACCGACCAGGTCCTGCGATGAAGAAAGCGGGATGATCTCCGCCCGGTTCAGGTCACGAAGAAGACGCCGGCCTCGAGCCCGAAGCGCAGGTACTCGTCGAGGCTCTCGCGGAAGCGGGCCAGCCGCCAGGCGGCCTGCAGGAAGTTGAAGGCGCCCATCTCGTTGCCGTCGGAGGCGCCCTCGGCCACCTCGGAGGCGCACCCGGCGTCGAGCTGCCCGTACGCGGGCGAGCCGTAGCGCAGCGAGACGAACTCCGGGCGCACCCGCCCCTCCACCCACCGGCGCAGCCGCGCCCGGTTGGCGGCGGCGAGGCGTCCGGCCGCGGGCTCTTCGGCGGCCAGCGCCTCGCGCACGGCCAGCTCGGGCTGGCAGCGGTAGGGGCGGGGCACGCGCGAGCCGGCGGCCAGCCAGCTGTAGCGCACGCACCCGCTCTGCCGGCGCACGGCCAGGGCCGGCGCGGTGAACAGGCAGTCGCTGGCCAGCGTCAGCTCGCGCACCTCCACGGTGCCCAGGAAGGTGCAGCGCTCCAGGGTGGCGGGGGGGCCGGAGAGCGCCGGCACGTCGCGCCCGGCGGCACCCGCCGCGGGAGCCCCAAAGCCCAGCTCGGCCACCGTCGCCGCGTCGCCCGGCGCCGCCAGCAGTTCCAGCAGCTGCGCGCCACGCGAGCCGAAGTAGAGTCGCTCGCCGTCGGTGGGCACCAGCGCCGCCGTGTACGAGGGGAGCCCGCCCTGCGCCCCGCGGATGGCCGCCTGCAGCGCCGCCGCCGCGTCGGCCAGGGTGGCGGGCCGGGGGCGCAGCTCGATCTCGATGGGGTTGGCGCCGTCCACCACCACCTGCAGCCTCAGCCGTGCCGCGCTCACCCCGAAGCCCCGCAGCCGTTCCCCCGCCAGCACCCGCCAGGGGATGGGGATGGCGCGCAGCGGCTCGCCCAGGGCGCCCAGGGCGGCCTGCACGCGGCGGAAGAGCGCGTCGCGCGTTCCCGCGCCGGGGAGCGCCGAGGTCACCAGGAGCCGGTCTCCCGCCACCAGCACCCGCGCGTCGCGGAACGCGGCGCGGACCGCCGCCTCCAGCCGCGCGGGGATGGAGCCGAAGCGCCCCGTCCACCCGGCGGCCGGCTCCACCTCGATCCCCAGCAGCGCGCGGGGGGAGATCCCGCCTTCCACGATGCTGTCGCGCACCCGCACCTCCGGCGCGTCGGGCGGAAGGCGCAGCGGGCCGGTGATGCAGCGCTCCACCGTGGTCACCAGCCGCACGCACGCGTCGTCCGCCCACACGCTGGCCGCCCCGGGCGTCTCCGGCGTCGCGTCGGCCCTGAGCCGGCGCCCGGGGACCAGCGTGCAGTGCGACAGCTCCAGCGCCTCCAGGCCGCCCGACACGGAGACGGTGCCCGCCAGCAGCACCCCCTCCAGCGCCACCCGCGACGCACCGCTCCCCGTCACCCGCAGGTCGCCGAAGAGGACCGGACGCTGTCCCTCGGCGGCACGCACCACCAGGTCGGCGCCGGCGCCGCCGAGGCCCACGTCCAGGTCTCCGTCGTAGCTGCGGCTGTCGCCGATCTCGATGGCCGCACGGGGGTAGACCGCGGGGTTCCAGGCGGCGAGCGCGGCCGCCGGGGTGCCATAGTAGAGGGGCACCCTGAACACCACGCGCGGTGCCTCGTCCGCGCGCGCGCGCGGGTAGGGGCCGCCGCCCAGGTCGCCCGCGAAGCCGTACGCCCACGCCACCTCGACCCCCGCGGGCGTCTCGTTCGCGGGGAAGGCGAGGCGGCCCCGCACCGGGTCGACGGCCACGCATCCCTTCGCGGGGAGCCGCCAGGCGCCCAGGTCGCAGATGCACAGGGCCTCCGGCGGGCGCGGCGCCGCCTCGCCCGTCACCCACACCTCCAGCACCGGCGCGGCGGCGTCGGGGAGGCCGGCGGTGGCGCCGAACCAGCGGCCGCGAAAGGGCCCGCCGGCCGCCGCGCGCCGGGCCGCTAGCTCGTCGTGCAGGGGGCGCCGGCGCAGGGGGGCGGGCACGTCTTCCTCGCCCACCGGTCCCTCGCGCTCCCCGGTGCCCGGGACGTTGAAGAGCGGCGCGTCAATCCCCAGCGGGGAGAAGGTGAAGACGTGCCCGCGCCGGGCGGCGTCGGGAGCGGGTGCCGGCCGCGCGGTGACGCCGGCCAGCGGGTACTCGCGCAGCCGCCAGAGGAAGAGCCCCACGTGGGGGATGTTCCAGCGGCCACGGCCGTTCTCGATGCGGCGCAGCTCGGCGGTGCGGGGAGTCTCCTCGAAGGGGCCGCCCACCCGCTCCAGCGGCTCGGCCCGGCGCAGCAGGGCGGTGGCCGGGGCGTGCAGGCGGACGTGGTTCAGGTGCTGGCTGGCGGCGAGGCGCTCGAAGAACTCCACCGCGCGGGCGGGCCAGCCGGTGAGGTCGGCGGCGAGTTGCTCCAGCACGCCCGCGGTGCCCTTCCTCCGCCGGTAGCGCATGGTGTTGGCCACGAAGGCGCGCTGGCTGAAGGCGCCGCGCGCCGTGCCCAGCCCGCGCACCCCCAGCAGGTCGCCGAGGTAGGGAACCACCCACTCCTGGCAGGTCTCCACGAACCAGTCGTCGGAGAGGCGCTCCACGTCGCCTTCCAGGCGGTCGATCTCGTCCTGCACCACCGCCAGCAGCGCCTCCAGCGCGTGGCCGCCGCGCCGGGCGTCTTCGGCGCGGTGGTGCGCCGGGAGGAGGTCGAAGAGGCGCGGCCCGGCGCTCACGGGGCCCCCTCGGGGCGCACGGCCAGCGCCACGCCGGCCGGGTTTACGAGGAGGAGCTCCGCGCGGACGACGGTCTTCCCCCGCATGCGCGCGGCGGCCGCCGGGAGCACCGCGTCCGGGGGAGCGGCCGCGCCCGGGCTCGCGCCGGAGAGGTGGAGCGCGTCCAGGTCCACCGCAGCCACGCCGGGGACGTCCTGCAGCACGGCCACCACCTCCGCGGCGGTCACCGGCTGTCCGAAGCCGCGGCGGCGGAAGGAGAAGGCCTCCAGCACCGCCCGCCGCGCGGCCGCCTCCACCGCCTCGGAGTCGCGGCGGGGGTCGGTCAGCAGCGTGGCCGCCAGGTCGAAGGCGGCGGGGCGAAAGGTGTCGAGGACGAAGGCCGGCGCGGGGTCGCGCAGCCGCTCCACGGCGCCCTGCAGCGCCTCGCGCAGCGGCGCCCCGGGGCCCACCTCGCCGCCGAAGGCATCGGCCACCGTCAGGTGCACGATCTCGCGCGCGCCGTCCCACAGGCGCGCCGCCCGCGCCTTCCCCACCCCCGCGAAGGCGGCGGCGAAGTCCTCGTAGTCGCGCAGCGAGACGATGCGGTCGAGGGTGAGCACGGAGAGCGGCGCGTGCTCGCGGGCGTCGTCCAGCGCCTCGGGGTCCTCGGCGCCCGAGGCGGGGAGGGGATTGGTCACCTCGCGGATCCCCAGCGGGCGGGTCTGCATCAGCACCAGGCTCCCGGCCGGCACCATCCCCGCCGCACCCACCCCCACGCGGTAGACGGCGTGGACGTTCTCGGCGCCGGTGGGGAGGCGGGCGCCCATCTCGCCGTCGCCGAAGACCACGCGGGCGTAGCCGTCCTCGGCCGTGCGCACCTGGTAGCGCTCGTCGGCGGGGCCCAGCCCGAACAGGGTGGGGGCAGGCTCCCAGCGCACCTCGTTCACCCACACCTCCAGCGTGCTCGCCGCCCCGCCGGCGGCGGGGGCGGGCAGGTGGGTGAGTGGGGCGCGCCGGAGCGCGAACGCCTGGTGCGCGGCGGACCCGTCGCCGCTGCCCAGCGCCTCGCGCGCGGTCTCGCCGTGGGTGGCCCGCACCGTGTTGGCGTTGATCTTCAGCGTGCCGCGGAGGTAGCGGTACGCGAGCGGCGCCTCCAGGTGCAGCGTGGTGAGCCCGTCCTGGTGCACGGCTTCGCGCAGCACGGCGATCTCGGCGCCATCCACACCCGGGAGGTCGGCGCGGGGGCCGGAGAGCGAGAGCGGCTGCCCGGGAGAGAGCCCGATCGACAGCGTGTCCAGGGTGACGCGGCTCTCCTCCGCCGTCCCCGCCCCCACCGGGTCCAGGAGCGGCTCGCGGGCCAGCCGCACGGGGCGCCCGCCCGCGTGGAGGGTGGTGGAGCGCAGCTTGAAGGTGCCCAGCGCGACGGCGGCCGCGCTTCCGTCGACCGGGGTGACCGCGAGCCCGGTGCACCGCGCGCTCAGCGCGAAGTCGGAGAGCGACGCCTCCACCGCCGTGTCCACTCGGTACGCGGCCACCATCCCGGCCGTGCCGCTGGCCGACGCCGCCCCGGCCGGCGTCGCCGTTCCGCCGTCCGTGCGTTCCAGCAGCACCATCGTACCCGCCACCGCCTCGGAGAGGACGCGCTCGGCGAAGAAGTCGACGCCGTGCGAGGTGAGGTACGGCTTGCGCGGCGGCGTGCTCGTCCCCGCGACGACGGTCCCCTGCGACGCGATGGTGATCCCCGGCTCGGTGGTGCCGTCCCAGGACTCCGGGAAGGGGGGATCGTTCTTCGGATCGCCGCCCTCCACCACGGTCCCGTCCGCGGACGCCTTCGGGTACCGCATGGAAACGGGAAGCGTGTTCCAGCGCGGCGCGTTGTGGCCGAAGGGACCGGCGCGGACGGGGAAGAGGTAGACGCCGGGCGCCGCGGCGATGGAGGGCGAGAGATTCTCCGTCCCCTCCTCGCCGGCCCGGCGCGCCTCGGCGACGGCTGCCACCAGGTCGCGCGCGGACCACCCCTGCAGGGCGAGCATGGCCTGCAGGTCGCGCTCGCTCCAGCTCTCCCGCAGCATCGTTCCCACCCAGGCGGCCAGGTCCGTCCGGACGGACGACACCACGCCCCGCGGCGCGGCCGCCGACGGCGCGGCCGTGGCGGCGGACCCGCTGGCCAGCCGGAGCAGCGTCGTCTTTCGCACGTCGTCGTGCTCCACTCCCTCCACCTGGCGGGGGACGGCCCGCACTTCCGCACCCGTGCCCGTGACGATGCACACCCAGGCGCCGCGCGCGACCTCGACCCGCCCCTCCAGGCGCACGCTGGATGCAACGGTGTCGAGCGCCTGCGGCCGGGTGAGCCGCGGGCGCAGCTCGTTCCAGCCGGCGTGCGCGATAAAGGCGGACGAGGTCTCGAAGGTCTGCGGCAGCGCCCGCTCCACGGGCACGCTCTGCACGGCCATTCCGGCGGGCACCGCCACCGCTTCGGGCGAGCCCGGCGCGGTGTCGACGGTGAGCTCCAGGTACGCGGTGGCGGCCACGCCGGGCTTCAGCTCGTAGCCCAGGGCGCGCCCCAGCTCGCGCACGGAGCGGCGCTCGGTGGCGGTGCGCAGGAACCCCTCGTTGGCGATGCGCTCCTGGTAGAAGGTGAGCACGTCGGCGGCGGCCGCCCACGCGTCCAGCAGCGCGATGGCGGGGTCGTCCACGCGGCGGGTGGTGAGCGCCGCGAGGGTGGGGAGGTCGCGCCCCTCGTCGTCCAGCCGCCGCCGCGGGATGCGCCGGAGCATGCGGGCGAGGAAGGTGGGGTGGGTGCCGATGCGATAGGCGACCGCCGGGAGTCCCGGGCGGTTCTCCGGGGGCGCGTCGCCGCCGGGGGCGGGGGCGCCGCAGCCGCAGGGATCGCCGGACTCGTCCCAGGCGCTCATGATCCCCCCCGCAGGTGCAGCTCAAGCCGGCCGCTCTCGGGTGCGTTGGGGTCGTCGTCGAGCCGCGCCACCTCCAGGCGGCCGGTGACGATGCGCCCCTCCTCCAGCTCGCCCGCCGGGAGGCGCCCCTGGCGGTGAAAGCGATGGCGCGCATCGCCCGGCGAGACGTCCACCCAGTCCACCCCGGGCACGCGCATGGCCCGCGAGACCAGCCGGCTCAGGTACACCGGCTCGCCGAAGCTCCACTCGTCGGGGTGGAAGAAGCCGCGCCGGCCGCCGGGGAGCTCGCCGCTCCCCAGCTCGGCGCGCAGCGCGCGCCCCACGTCGGCACGCGCGTAGCCGGGCTTGACGCAGACGCCGAAGGCCACGTCGAGCGGCACGAAGCGGGGCCCGTCGACCTCCAGGTCGTAGCCGGCCAGCCGGTAGCGCTCCAGGAACGCGCGCAGCCGCAGCTCGAAGTCGGCGTCCACCGGGAGCCCGCCCTTGCGATCGACGGTGACGAAGACGGTGGTCCAGCTCCCCGTCCAGCGGAAGGTGGCCGCGGCGCGCTGCACCTCGGGGTGCCGCCCGGCGGCGGCGGCCCAGTCGTCGGGGGTCACGGCGCGCTCCTGCACCCGGAAGGCGAAGGGCGCGTGCAGCCGCACCCGCTCCAGCGGCTCGGGGTCGCCGCCGCCGCGGGCGGCCAGGGGGTTGCGCACCGCGTTCACGTCACCGAGCGGCGTGGCGATGCGCACCAGGGCGTCGGCGCCCACGTTCCCCCGCGTTCCGCCGCCCACGCGGTAGCGGGCGGTGAGCGCGGCGCCCGCCGGGGGCCGCCGCCCGTGCACGCCGTCGCCGAAGCGGAGCGCCGCGTAGCCATCGCCCACCGTCTCGACCACGAAGTCGGGGGCCGAGGGGCGGCTGGCGAGCAGGTCACGCCGCGGCTCCCAGTGGGCGCCCGCGCCGTCCACCCACGCCTGGGCGCCCGCGGCGCGCGGGTCCACGTCGAAGGCGGCTTCCGCCGGCTGGCCGGGGGCGCGCGCGGGGTCGTAGGCGAGCGCGTACGCCACGCCGGGCGCGTCCAGCACCGGGCGGTAGCGCCGTCCTGGCCGGGGCGCGGGGAGCGCCTCGCCGGCCACGGTGCGGCCGTGGTCGGCCAGCACCACGTTGCCGCGCGCCACCGAGGCGAGGCCTCCGCCCGGGAGCAGGCGCAGGCTGAGCGCGAAGGGGAGGGCGTCGCGGCGATGCCAGGCGACCTCCACCACGTCGGCGCCGGTGAGCGGGTCCTGCCGCGGCCGCGGAGGTACGGAGAGCCGCGCCGCGTGCCGGTGCGCGGGGTCGGCGTCGGCGGCCAGCCCGCTCCCGGGGTCGCGCACCTCCTCGAAGACCAGCACGTCACCCTGCGCCAGCCCCAGCGCGGCCGGGGTTCCCCGCAGCCAGGCGCGGGTGGCGCCGCGGGGGAGGCAGCAGTCGTCGTTCCCCCAGGTGTAGAAGGGGATCTCGTGGCGGCCGGGGAGGAGCACGGCGTCGTGCAGCGTCTCGAAGACGGTGGCACCGCGGGCCACGGCGGCCTCCACCTGGTCGGGGCGGATCACCGGCCCCGCCGGGTCGCCGGCGGTGAGCACCGGCGTGCCCCGGGGCAGCTTCACCTGCGCGGCCACCTCCAGCACGATCCAGGCGCGGGCGGCGGCGCCCTCATGCATGGCGTAGTCGAGGAGGCGGGCGTGGCGCCGCACCGAGGAGCGCAGCCGCGCAGTGCCCAGGTACGCCTCGGTGGCCGCCGCGTCCTGGAAGTAGGCCAGTCGGTCGGCGGCATAAGCCATCAGCTCCACCAGCGCCACGCCCACGTCGGCCGGGTTGCGCTCGCGCCAGTCCGGGAGGGTCACGGCCAGGCGGTCGAGGAGCATGCGGCGGAAGGTGGCGTAGTCGCGCGCCAGGTAGTCGAGCGCCGGCGCGGGGGCTGCCGGCTCGCCGCAGTCGGCGTCCACCCGGCAGTCGAAGTCGGCGGGGCAGTTCTCCTTGAACGAGAAGCGCAGCTCCGAGAAGACGGGGTCGAAGCCGTCCGGCGGGTCGTCGCTCCCGGGCCCGGCCACCAGCCGCAGCACGTAGGGCGAGTAGTCGCCCGGGCGCGCCACGGTGACGGTGAGCACCCGCCCCGCCGTGGAGGCGCCGGTCACCGGCGGGTCGGGCACGCGCTCGCCGCCGCGCACCCGCAGCTGGGCGGCGCCCAGGGCGGAAGCGGCGGGGATGCCGCCCGGCTGGCCGGGAAGCGGGTGGAGGAAATGGACGTACAGCGTGGTCTGCGTGGGATCGACCTCCAGGAAGTCGATTCCGTTCAGCGCGGCCTGGGCCAGCAGCAGGGCGCGGCGCTCCGGGTTGTTACAGCGGTAGGGGAGGCCCATGTCACACCTCGCGGGCGAAGTGGTCGCTGCGGCGCTCGCCGGTGCGGCGCACCAGGTACTCCACCACCACCGAGAGCGTGGCATCCTCGCTCTCGACCGCCACCCGCTCCACCTGGATCACCTCGCCCAGCCATTGCTGCAGCGCGCCCTGCACCAGGAACTGAGTGGCGGTGGCCAACTCGCCGCTGTTGGGGGCGAAGACGAGCTGGAGCAGCCCGGTGCCGAAGTCGGGGCGGTTGACGCGCTCACCGGGCGAGGTGAACAGCACCTGCTCGATCAGGTCGCGCACGTGGTCGTCGGTGTCGGTGAGGGCGGTGCGGCCGCGCGCGTCCACGTGGAACGGATGGTCGATCTGCATTGTCGAAGGTCCGGATGATTGCAGGTGCCGAGTGCCGAGTGCCGAGTGCCGAGTGCCGAGTGCCGAGTGCCGAGTGCTGAGTGCCAAGCGCTGAGTGGCAGAGCTTCGAAAGGACGGTGAACGCGTCAGGTGCCTCGCGCGCGCACCTGGGTGACGACGACCGAGGGGGCGCCCTGGGGGATCTGCTCGGCGCTCTGGCACATCCCCGAGCTGGTCTGGAGGAGCACGGGCTGGCCGCCAACCTTCACGCGCAGCGCGGGCACCAGCCACTGCACCTTCACGCACGGCTGCGGCTTGGTACCGGTGCCGATGGGCACCTGGAAGGGGCAGCCGGCGATGGGGAACTGGTCGCCCGTGGTAGCCACCGGCTGCCCCCCGGCCAGCACCCGTCCGCCGGAGGGCACCACCGACACCTGCCCCCCGTGCGGACAGAGGAGGGTGGCGCCGACGTGCAGCAGGAACCCGGGCATGGTGTTCTCCTTCGGACAGGGTAGGAACCGCTTCCGCACTTCCGCACTTCCGCACTTCCGCACTCCCGCACTTCCGCACTCCCGCACTTCGTCAGATCACCTCCAGCGCGCCGTTGTTGATCGACACGCTGGCGGGGGTGAGCTTGATGCTGGCGGCGCCGTGGGTCAGCTCCACCCCCGCGGCGTTGCACACCAGCTTCACGGGGACGGCGACCGCGGGGGGCCCCACCTCCAGGGTGAGGCCGCCGGCGCCGGGGAGCTCGCTCAGGGTGAGGCTGATGCCGTCCACCTTGAGCACCTTGACCTGCGGGAGGGGCGCTTTGAGCGAGGCCAGCTCGCCCGTCCCCCAGAAGCACCCCGCCAGGATCGGGTGATCCAGGTCGCCGCCCTCGAACTCCACCCAGACGTTGGCGCCCTTCGGAGGCGTCAGCAGCAGCCCCACCCCGCTCCCGGCGAAGGGCGAGCAGGGCATGGCCCAGCTCAGCTTCCCGTCGCCCAGCACCGCCGGCACGCTCACCTGCACCCGCCCCAGCTGCATGGGGTCCACGTTGTTCATCACCTGGCCGCGGTACTTGCCATAGTAGCGCCGGCTCATGGCACCACCACCGGCACCGTGGAGCCGTAGCCGTCGCGGGCCAGGGTGAAGTGCTGTGCGTACGAGCCCCGCTTCAGCGCATGCCGCACCTTCTGCACGTACCAGAGCCCGTCGTGCATCCACCCCGCCCCGCGCACCCCCACCAGCGCCCGGGGACGCAGCAGCCGGCCGTAGCGCACCGCGTCCAGCTCGCCGGTGGCGGTCAGCGCGTCGGCGGCGGCGTTTGTGCGGCCCTGCGCGCGCGAGTACGCCTGCGTCACGCTCAGCCCGCTGCTGTCCTGCGGCTCCACGCGGATGTCGGCCAGGTTCACCAGCCAGAGCGGGAGCACCGAGAGCGGCAGCCGCGTGCTGGCGAAGGTCCGCACCGGGAGCGACTGGCCGGTGCGCGGGTCCTGCACGTGTCCCGACACCATCAGGGGGCCCTGGGCGTCCGCCTGGAACTGGATGCTCTTCACGTTGGTCTCGCCCCCCAGGTCCACCGAGAGCGCCCGCTGGGGGGCGCCGGCGCGCACCTTGGGCCCCCAGTAGCCCACGTTGGCGCCGGGGACCGGGCCGGGGATGACGTAGAAGACGTAGCCGTGCCGGAAGGCGATCTCGTTCAGGTAGCCCAGGTCGGTGTTGCGCTGCACCGGGATCCAGTCCGTGGGGAGCGGCGGATCGATGGCGGGCGGGGGGATCACCATCGGCACCATCGCGTACGAGGCGATCAGCTTGGTGGCGATAATGGTCTCGTCCTGCGCCGGGTGCTCGGCGGAGCGCTCCTTCAGGTCCATCGCCCGGCTGGCGTCCTCACCGGTCACGGTGATGCGCGAGCTCCCCGGGCGGTCGCCGGGGGTGAGCTGCTGCTGGGTGATGAAGCCGTCCATCAGCACCCAGGGGGTGGCCGAGAGCGTCACCACCAGGATCACCCGGCTGTTGGGGCGGAGCTGCGGGAGCATCAGCAGCGCGTGGTCGATGCCGGCCGTGCCGCGCCCCGTCTCGAAGGTCAGGCTGAACCCCGAGCGGCCCTCGTCGGCATGGGTGACCTCGGCCTCCACCAGCGCCTCGGCCAGCGGCGGAGGCGCGGGGAGGGGGGCGCCCTTCCCCAGCAGCAGGGTGAGGTGGATCCCCAGGAGCATGGCGGTCAGGGCTCCGGGAACTGGGGGACGGGAACGCGCAGCCGGCGCCCCACCTCGCTGGTCAGCTCGTCGGGGTGCATGGCGTCGTTGGCGTCGCAGATGCGCCAGAAGGCCTCGGGCTCGCCCAGCAGGCGATGGGCGATCAGGTCCAGCCGGTCGCCCTCGGCCACGGCCACCTCGGCCAGCAGCGGGAGCCGTGCCCCCTGCGGCAGGAAGCGGCGCCGCACGTAGCGCACGAGGCGCCCGTCGGGAAGGCGGTGCTCCGCCGTTTCCAGGCCGTGGTAGCGGCTGGTCTCGTCGAACATCGGGCTCCTTTCGGCGGCGCCGGGCCGGGTGATGGTGGCGAAATGCCAGGTGTGAAGTGCGAAAGTGATCGCGTCGCTCAGCCGCCGGCGGCGCTCAGGCTGCCGGCGCTCCCCACCGCGGCCATTGCCTCCTTCACCCCCTGGTGCGCCAGGAACACGCTGTAGCCGGGGTGCGAAACGGGGAGGTCGCTGTAGGTGAGCACGCGCATCTCCAGCGACGCCTTGGCGCGGATGGGGTTCAGCCGGGGGTCGTACGCCTCCTCGGTGATGCTGACCGAGCCGATGCGCACCGGGACGATGCGGCGCGGACCCCAGATGAAGAGGGTAAGGGGGGCCATGGGGGGCACCACCTCGATGGTCCCCGCCGCGAGGAGGGTGGTGTTGGCCACTACCAGCGACGTTCGCGGGTAGAGGAGCATCTCCAGCGCCGAGAGCTGGGGATAGATTCCCATCTGCACCGCCGTAGCGTCGGAGAGCTCGAGCTGGTCGGTGGCGTCGATCTCCAAGTCGAGCTTGATGGACTCCTGGGCGGCGCCCTTGAAGCGCAGCGGCTCGGCACGCCCCTCGCCCTCGCCGCCCGTGGTCTGCGCCGTCACGGTACGGGTCATGGTGTCCGGGTTGTACTGGAACACGATGACCGCCGGCGCCGGGTGCAGCGGGTCGATGGCGACGATGGCGCCCTTCAGCAGGCGCGGCGAGCGGGGGAAGGAGCTCATAGTTCGGTGTTCTTGAGCCGGCGGGGGACACCCTTCGATTTGTTGTGGGGAGTCACGGGAACGCTCCTGGCCGTGTCCTTTAGAACGGGCGGTTGCTGCACCTCAATTGGCTTGTTCCCCGTATTCGACGGACGCCCCTGGAGGGGACAGGCGCAGACCTGCGCCTGCCGCTCCCAGAAGGCATCGCTTCCAGCCACCACCAGCAACTCGTAGTACAGGCTGGCGGCCTGGATGCAGCCGACCCGTGCCGACGAATCCTTCGAGCTGATGCAGACCTTGAGCATGTCCTGGAACATCTTTTTGTCGCACGCGTTGCGAGCGCCCTCGGAGGGAGAACAGGTTTGATAGCAGCGGTCGTGCACGTCGCAAGGGCCTGTATGCGCCGCGTTGGCGAAGTGAGTGTCGTCCCCACCCGCGGGATTGTCCTTCATCGCCTTTACCCAATCCGGCGCCCACTCGGGAGCGGTGCACCCATCGTAGCAGGGTATCCACTTCCCCTTGATGCAGCCGCCGCCAGGGCAGTCCGTCTGCTGTCGCGACAGCCGCACTCCGGGGAAGCGATGCACGCTGATTGCCCCGGCACCATCCACATGCCCCGCAGCCCGGTCGGCCTCGCGCTCTCGTGCCGTGGAAGGTGCATCGACTGCAAGGCTGCCGGCTTCGCTCTCCGCGCCTGCCTGCTGCACTACGTGCGTCAGCTCGTGGGCGAGCAGCCGCCGCCCTGCTCCGGTGTCCGGCGCATACCTCCCCGCGCCGAAGACGATGTTGCGCCCCACGGTGTAGGCGACGGCGCTCACCGCCCGCGCGGATTCGGCCGCCCGGGCATCGGTGTGCACCCGCACGTCGGCGAAGCTGTGCCCGAAGCGCGGCTCCATGAACGCCCGCGTCCCCGTGTCCAGCGGCTGCCCCGGCGAACGCAGCACGTCGTGCACCATTGGCGGCGCGAGGGCCGGCCCCGCCGCGACGGCGCGGCGCTGGAGGCGCTTCCGGCGGCACGCCTCGCACTCGCCCGAGGGGCCGGGCGTGCCACCACAGGCGCACTTGCGCTGAAGCAGGGCCGCGGACGCCTGAGTAGTAGGGTCGTGCGTCGCTTTCATTCCACCGCTCATGTTCATACCGGGCTCAACGGGTTGATCCCGAAAGCGGAATAACGACCGGATACCTGGGCCTGAGGTTGTCCTGCCGGTGGATGGAAGGGTCCGGCTTCTCCAACTCCGGTGTCGAGGCGGTGTTGGCCGCGATCGCCGCCGCCTGCTCCGGCGTAACGCACCCCAGCTTCACCAGCTTGGCCAAGACCGCCTTGGGCACGCCCATCGCGGTCTTTTGCGCCACCCAGAGCAGAACCTTCCCAACCAGTGGCAGGCCGAACCCGCCTAGCCTGGGCCCGAGGTGGGTCGCAAGCAGTGGGTCCAGCCAGAGCTTGGATGCGATTCCGCCGAAACAGCCCAGCACCGCCGAGATGACGGTCGAACAGGTGTCTACCGCCATCTCCCAGAAGCGCCAGGTCTTCTCCCGCACCATGTGCCCGACCGACTGGATGGCGAGGTCCAGTCCTAGACCAATCAGCGCACCGATCACGCATGCCGCCGCAGGCGCGGCCAGCAACGGGGCGGCCCGCTGAAGTCGCCCGCCGCTCGTCGTCCGCGCCACGGGCTCGAAGGGATCTGGAGCGGCGACGGCGGTAGATCCGCGTTCAGTCTCTCGCGTCCCCACCGTGCCCGCGCCTGAGGACTCCATCCGCATCTCGCCACCTTGCTGGACCACGTGCGTCAGCTCGTGGGCGAGCAGCCAGCGTCCCGAAGCTGTAGCCGGGGCATACTCCCCTTCGGCGAAGACGATGTGCGGACCCATCGTGTAGGCGCGTGCGTCCACCGCCATGGCCGAGTGCATGGCTCTCGCATCGGTGTGCACCCGCACGCGCCCGAAGTCGTGGCCGAAGTGTTCCTCCATGGACGAACGCGTGGATGAGTCCAGCGGCCGTCCCGACGTTTCAAGCACCTGATGCACGATGTCCGGCGCGGCGGCCAACTCCGCGTTTCCCGCGCTGCGCTGGACCAGCCGCGCGCCGGGTGAACGGGCGAACGCACCGGCAGAGCCGTTGCCCGCGCGCACCAGCCGGTCCGCCACCTGATCGGCTTCCCGCTCGCATGCGTCGTCGCGAAGGCCCACCCGCAGCATGGGCTGCAGGCCGAGCCGCTTCCTCCGGCACCCTTCGCACGCGCCGCTCGGTCCCGGCGTCCCCCCGCAGGCGCACTTGCGCTGCAGCAGGCCAGCTGGGGCCCGGGAGGCACCCGTGGCGGCGGACGTGGTCTTCGCGCTAGCGGCCGTGGCCAGTTCCACCGCTCACTCCCGTGTGAATCCCCCCGGCGATCGCCGACCCGACGACGTCCGCCCGTGCCCCCGCGGGGATGCTCACGCTGAGCCCCCGCAGCGATCCAAGCTCCCCGCCCCGCTCCAGCCCCGCCGGCACCCCGCGGGCCTCCAGCCGCGCCGCCAGCTCCCGCTCCAGGCCGGCCGCGATGCGGCGCGCGTCGCCCGGCGCGAAGCCGTGCAGCACCAGCTCACCGATCTCCACCTCGATCCGCCGCGGCGAGGTCACGCCCACCCCCGGATCTCGGAGTCGAGCAGCGGGCGCTCCAGCTTCTCGTACTCGCTGCGCGCCGCGCGCAGCAGGTGCCCCATGCGCACCGGCTCGCCGGCGTCGGCCGCCAGGAAGGCCGCTCCCAGCGCGATGTTGCGGATGTTGCCCCCCGCCACGTTCAGCCGCCCCAGCCGCGCGGGGTCGACCCCCTCCACCGGGAGCGCCGCGGGGAAGGCGCGCCGCCAGATCCGCTCGCGCAGCGCGGCGTCGGGGAAGGGGAAGTGCACGACGAAGCGGATGCGGCGCAGAAAGGCGGGGTCCAGCGCGTCCTTCAGGTTGGTGGTGAGCACCGCCAGCCCGCGGTACGCCTCCATCCGCTGCAGCAGGTAGCTCACCTCCAGGTTGGCCCAGCGGTCGCGGCTGTCCTTCACCTCGCCGCGCTTGCCGAAGAGCGCGTCGGCCTCGTCGAAGAGGAGCACCGCCCCGCTCCCCTCGGCCGCGTCGAACACCCGGCGCAGGTTCTTCTCCGTCTCGCCCACGTACTTGCTGACCACGGCGCTCAGGTCCATGCGGTAGAGGTCCAGGCGCAGCGCGTTGGCCAGCACCTCGGCGGCCAGCGTCTTCCCCGTGCCGCTGGGCCCGCTGAAGAGGGCGGCGATCCCCAGCCCGCGCGGGCCCCGCGCGCCGAACCCCCAGGCGTCGTACACCCGCGGCCGGTGGCGCACGTGCGACACCACCTCGCGCAGCGTGGCGAGCTGCGCCGGCGGCAGCACCAGGTCGTCCCACCCGGCCGCCGACTCGATGCGCTCCGCCAGGTCGTCCAGCCGGGGGCGCGACTGCGCGCGGCAGGTGTCCCAGAGCGCGGCGCCCAGCGTCTCGGCGTCGTCTCCTCCGTCCGCGCACCCGCCGCGGACCACCGCGCCCGCGGCGCGGAGGGCCGGCGCCGCCAGGGTGAACTGCGCCAGCACCGCGTCCAGCCGCCCGTCCAGCCGCGCCGCCAGCGGCCCCAGCGCCGCCTCCCAGAGCGCCCGCTGCTCGGCCGGGGCGGAGCGGGGCGCCTCCACCCGCACCGCGGCGCGGCGGCCGGGGGGCGGCGCCTCGCGCGCGGCCAGCAGCACCGGCCCGCGTAGCCGGTCGGCGAAGGCCGTGGCGGCGCGCAGCGTCTCGGGAGGGTCTCCGTCGTCGCATTCCACCAGCAGCGCCGCCCCGGAGAGGACCGCTTCGCGCTCCCAGAGCCGGGCCAGCGCCTCGCGCTCGGCGGGCGCCGCGGGGAGGTCGGCCGCGCGCGCGGCGAAGGGCGCCAGCCCCAGCGCCGCGCACGCGCCCGCCATCACCGCGACCGCGTCGGCCCCCGCGGCGCGGCACAGGTGCACGCGCGGCACCACGCCGGCCGCGCCGCTCCACGCCGCCGCCACCCGCGCCGCCGCGCCCGCCTCGCCGGCCAGCGCCTCGCCGGGCGCGGAGAGGGGCTCCACCACCCCGCGCAACCGCTCGTCCAGCGAGACGATCCCCGCCAGGTGGTGCAGCACGCGCTCGTCCACCCGCAGCGGCCCGGTGGTGAGCGACCCCTCCGCCGGCGCCTCTACCAGCCGCCAGTGGCGCAGCGGCGCGTCGGGGGCCAGCGCGCTCCAGTGCGCGCCGGGGAGCGCCGCGAGCGCCAGCGCGAAGGTGGGGTACGCCCGGCGCTCGTCGCCCTGCGCCGCCGCGCAGGCGCCCGCCAGCGCGCCGTCCAGCTCCACCCCCGCGCACAGCAGCAGCACCGCGCGCTCGAAGGGGGAGAGGCCGAAGGCCTGCGCCAGCGCGTCCAGCGCGAACGGCGGCGCCCCGGGCGGCGGGTCCGGCGGCGGCACGGACGCCCCGGCCGGCGATGCGGAGGGATCGGCCTCGCCCCCGGCGTGTCGCGCCAGCCGCGCGCGCAGGGCGGCCAGCTCGGCCGCCAGCGCGCGCTGGTTGGCTCCGGTCCAGTCGAAGCCAGGCGTTTCCATCAGGCCACCACCACGGCCGGAAGGCCGTATGGGCCATCGGGGGCGGGGTCCGGCGCCAGCGGGCTGCGGGCGCCGTCCACCTCCACCTGCAGCGGCAGCTTGCCGATGGGAAAGCCGGGACTCTCCGCAGGGCTGGGGAGCTTCGCCATCACCGTGGCCGAAGGTGGCGCGCCCGCGCCGGGGCCGATGCCCTCGACCGCGTGCTCCCCCAGCAGCACCCGCACCCGCTGCCCCGCGTGCACCGGCGGGTCCACGGTGAGGGTGAGCGCCCCCCCGCGCGCCACCGACTTGGGTGACGCAGTGATGCGCGGCGCCAGGACGAAGGCGGCCAGGTTCGACTCGCGTCCCCGGTGCGGGTCGGCCGCGGTGCCGAAGAGGATCCCGTGCGCCACCCGTACCGTCTGCACTCCTGCCGCCAGCCCCATGGGGAGCGCCGAGACCGTCACGCGCCCTCCCGTGGCCGAGACCGTGCCCGGCGCGGCCGGCACGCCCCCGATCACCACCTCGAGGTGCTCGGCGGCCAGATTGCGTCCCGTGATGGCCAGGCTCCCGCCCGCGGTGACTACCTTGGGAGTCACCGACTCGATCACCGGCGGCTGCTGCGCGGTCACCTTCAGCCGCCGCTCGCGCACCGGGAACGCTTCGCGCACCGGGCGGCTGCTCTCGATCAGCACCGTGGAGACCTGGTAGACCGCGGACGGGCGATAGCTGGCCTGGCACGCCGACCACAGCTTCGACATCTCGTCGGTACTCAGCGAGGCCGGGGTGATGCGGATCTGCTCCACCTGCTCGGCCAGCCCCGATTTCCCCAGCGTGCCGAGAAAGCCGGGAAGGCCGCTGTCCACGCTCGGCTCCGACTTCAGCGCGGTGCGAAGGGCCTCGCGCGTGAGCACCGGCGTCTCGTACAGCGTCTGCATGGCGAACCCCAGCAGCATCTCGGCGTGGAAGTCGGCCGTTCCATACGCGCTCACCAGGTAGTGCAGGTCCAGCGCGAGCGGCGGGTTGGAGCGGCGCTCACCCTCGGCCCCACGCGCGGGGAGCCCCTCGTTCCGCCACCCCGGGTTCGGCGTCACCTGGTAGAGGAAGAGGTTCAGCTGACTCTTGGCCGCAGTACCGTTTACCTGCACCCGGTCGGGCGGGAGCGCCGTCACCGACACGTCGCCCACGCCGGGGGCGTCGTTGTCGATTACGCCGTCCAGCAGCAGGTCGCGCAGCACGGCGGTCACTGCGGCCAGGGCGAGCGCGGTGCTCACGGCCGGGTCCCCGCGTCGCGCGCCGCCAGGTACCGTTCGAGCACCGAGGGCGCGGCGGGCACGGTGGCGCGCGCGGGGCGGGGGGCGGGCGTCGCCGGCGGGTATACGGCGCGCACCTCCACCCGCCCGATGGTCACCCGCACCACCGGCGGCTCCTCCATTCCCTGCCTCACCGTGGCCGGGGCGCGGAACGCGGCCGCGGGTACCATCGTCCCCCCGCGCGCACGCCGCGTCCCCCCCTCCACCACGGAGGCCGCGGCGGCCGCGGCCTCCCCGGGCATCGCCTCCTGCCCGCCGGCCTGCTCCGCGGGTCGTGAAACGACGGGGGCGGGGGATGAGGCGCGGCGCCTCTCCCGGCCCACGGCGGAAGGGGAGGGTGATGCGGAAATCCCGGGGGGATGGAATCCGGCGTCGTCGCCGAGCGGGCTCCTGCCCGCGGCTCGGAGCGGAGTCGGCTGGACGACGGATGGCGGGATGAGGGACGGTGTGATGAGCGACGGCGCCGGCGGCGCGGGGGCGTGGCTGGGCGGGTCCATGGAGGTGACCCGCATTCCGCCGGGCGATTCCACCGCAGCCGGGCTGACCGGCCCGACAGAGGCGGATCCCGCTGCGGATGGAGACCGGGGCGACCGAGTCGGGGAGCGGCGGCGTACGCGAGTAATCTGCTCGTCGCGCGGCGCAGGCAGCTCCGCAGCGGGAGAGGCCGCGGGGAGGCCGAACGCCGGCGCGACGGGTTCCGCAGGTCGCGGCGCGGCGGGGAGCGGGCCCTCGGACGAGGTATCCTCCCCCGACTCCCAGGTCAGGCCGAGCTCGGAAGGTGCCGGGGCGAAGCGGGGGGCGACGCGGGGCTCCACCCGCGGAGCCAAACCAAGCGCCCGCTCGGCCACACGCGAGAGGAAGCCGCTCATGCGCCCGCCAGCTCCAGGTAGGCCCGGCGGCGCGGCGCGCTGAGCGCCAGCACCTGGGGCTCGGTCCAGCCGTAGGCGCGCGCCAGCGAGTGCACCTCCCAGAGCAGCCGCTCGGCG
>Ga0105238_10000392_pt1 | contig 46730 bp, 43 predicted proteins | sample KBSC34metaG_FD_81526 | JGI IMG/M metagenome (GOLD analysis project Ga0105238, IMG submission 81526) | Corn rhizosphere microbial communities from Kellogg Biological Station, Michigan, USA - KBS C3-4 metaG | ecosystem: Host-associated > Plants > Roots > Rhizosphere > Soil | place: Michigan, USA...
AAACTATCTCCACGGTGCGTGAACCGCTAATCCTTCCGCTCGTCGCGTTTGCCGCTGGCATTCTTTTAGACCAAACGGCCCCGTTTTCGATCCGCGAAGCGGCGCTGGCCGCGGTTGCACTGGCGATTCTGGCGCTGCTGCCGGCTTCTCCGTGGATCAAACGAACGGCGGCGCTTCTGGCGATGTTTTTCACCGGAGCATTCGCGGGAGCCTGGCATCGACCCGGCCCGGCGCCCGAAATCGACGCGACGTCCCGTGAGATCGTGATCCTGGCAGGCTGCGTCGTCGAGCCTACGGTATTCGGCGAAGATCGCGCGCAGTTCACGCTGGAGCTGGAACCGGGAGCTCGGGCGCAAGTTCTGATTCCGTCGGACGAAGGCGATCCCGCACCGCCGCGTTTGTCGTACGGGCAGAGAGTCGAAATCGAGGCGCGCGTGCGCCGTCCGCACAACTTCAACAATCCCGGTGAATTCGACTACGCGGCCTATTTAGCGCGCCGCAATATTTTCTGGACCGCGTCCATGGGTCGCAACTCGACTGCGACGGTGTTGCCGGGGCGTTGCGGATCGCGTTTCATGGCCGGCATCTTCGCGCTGCGCACCGCGGTTCTCGACCGCATCGACAGGTTGTACGCAGGCAACGACTATTTCTCCGGGATGATGCAGGCGATCCTAGTCGGTGAACCGGTGAAACTCGAGCGCGTCTGGACCGACGATTTTCGCCGGACTGGCACCTTTCATGCACTGGTAATTTCGGGCGTCCATGTGACCGTCTTGGCAGCGGTGCTTCTATTTCTGCTGCGCCTGGTGCCGATCTCCGAATTGAGCGCGCTGGCGGTGACCGCTGGCGCAGCCTGGCTGTACGCGCTGGTCTCGGGATTCTCGGCACCGGTGGTGCGGGCAGCGGGCGGATTCACGCTCTACACGCTGGCGCGAGCCTGTTTTCGCCGCGCGCGCGTGATGAATCTTCTCGCCGCGGTGGCACTGGCCTACCTCGCATGGGACCCGCCGCAGATGTTCGAGGCGAGCTTTCAATTATCTTTTCTTGCGGTGGCCGCCATCGGCTCACTGGCCGCGCCGCTGCTTGAAGCTACCTCGGCTCCGTATGCTTGTGGCCTGCGCGGGATTGCCAACCCAGATCTGGATATTCACGCGGACCCACGCGTGGCGCAATTTCGCGTCGAGCTTCGCCTGGCTGCGGAAACGCTGTGGCTATGGACCGGCTTCTTGCGATGGCCGCTGCGCTGGGCGCAGGAGTTCTTTTCCCTGTCGCTTCGCGCCGTATTCTTTGCCTTCGAGATGATCGTGATCTCGGCCACCATTCAGATCGGTCTGGCGCTTCCCATGGCGGAGTATTTTCACCGCGTCTCCTTCACCGGTCTGAGCGCCAACCTGCTCATCGTTCCCGCCATGAACGCGGTAGTCCCATTGGGTTTCGTGGCGATCTTCACCGGCTGGCATTGGACCGGATGGCTCGCGGGCATCCTTTTGCGATTCTCGGCTCGTGTGGCAGGCTGGCACGCGAATCTGGAACCGGCATGGCGGGTTCCCGACCCGCCGCTGTGGCTGATTCTGGCCTTTGCGGCCTCGCTCGTCGCCTGCGCGGTTCTCATCAGCCGCCAAGTGTGGAGATGGCCCGCGATGGGAACCGTCTTGAGCTTATTCGCCCTGTTGCTATGGCAGCCTTGGCTTGGCTCCCAGGCGACCGGCCTCCTCGAATTGACGGCCATCGATGTGGGCCAAGGCGATAGCCTGCTCGTAGTCCTGCCACGCGGCGAAACCATGCTGGTCGACGGCGGCGGACGGCTGGTGTACGGACGCCAGCGAAAATCCAACCTCGATATCGGCGAGGACGTGGTATCTCCTTATCTCTGGAGCCGCGGCATTCGCCGCATCGATGTGATGGTCGCCACCCATTCCCACCAGGACCATATCGGCGGCTTGGGCGCGATCATGTCGAACTTCCGGCCTAAGGAGTTGTGGACGGGAGCCAATCCCCCGGGCGAGTTGCTCCAACTTGCCCGCCGCCTGGGCATTCCATCCTCTGAAAAGCACCCGGCCGGACCCATCCAACTCTCCGGAGCGACTCTCGAAGTCCTCGCGCCCGCGGACGACTATACAGCCGAAAAAGTGGGCAATAACGATTCTCTGGTGCTGCGGATCAGCTACGGATCGCGATCCTTTCTGCTAACGGGCGATATGGAGCGGGGGATCGAGGCGAGACTTCTTGCCGCGGGAGCCAATCTTCATGCCGACGTCCTCAAGGTCGGCCACCACGGCTCCCGGACTTCCAGTACCCAGGCGTTCCTTAACGCCGTCTCGCCCTCGGTCGCCCTGATTTCGGCGGGATACGAAAACTCCTTCGGCCACCCCCATCCGGACGTGCTCGGGAGGCTGTCGGGGCGGCACGCTGCCGTGTTACGGACGGATCTTGATGGATTGGTTACGGCCCGGACCGATGGACGCCGCGTTTTCTTCGATCTACAGACCTGGAACGAAAATCCGCAACCCCTGCGTTTTCCGTTACATCTGATACAATAGGCCCGTAAGCGTGTGTTTTCACGCTTGCAAAGGTATTTTGTTAGTGCGTCTACCGAACTTTTTACTCGCGTTGGCAGCCACAGCGCTGGTAGTCCAGGCCGCCGATCTCCCTAAAAACTATGCGACGCCGGACAACCTGAAGGATGTCATCAACCGCTATATCGCGGCCCAGCAGGCCCAGCAGGAGGCCCTTCGGGGGGCCCGCATGGAGGTTGAAATCGACGCGCAGCTACCCAATCTGGAGAAGAAGGGTAAACTCAAAGTTCTACGGGTGATTTCCAAGTTTGGAAAGATCACGTTCGACCCGATCGGGCGGTTCATCGGCGATCCTATTGTGAAAAATGAAGTCATCGGGAAATACCTGGAACTTGAGCAGAATGAGCGGGAGAAGGGTTCTATCGCCATCACCCCGGCCAACTATAAGTTCCAGATTAACGCCATCATCACCCAAAACGACGGGCAGACCTACATTTTCCGGCTCACTCCGAAGCGCAAGGCGATCGGACTATTCAAGGGCGAACTGTGGCTGGACGGCGCCACGGGAATGCCCCTCAAGGAGACCGGCCAGATGGTCAAGAGCGGGTCTGCCTGGGTCAAGAGTCTCCGCTTCGTGCGCGACTATGAAATGCGCAACGGCATATCCATGTTGAAGCACCTGCAGAGCACCGTGGATGTGCGCGTATTTGGGAAAGCCGAGTTAAGCGCCGATTACAGCAACCCGACCTGGCAAGAGGACGAACAGGCGGCCCGCGTCCCATAACCAAGGAGATTCGCATCCATCCCATGAGAACGCTATTTTTGAATCCGCCTTCCTTCGAAGGCTTCGACGGCGGCGCCGGATCGCGCTGGCCCTCCACCCGCGAAATCGAATCGTATTGGTATCCGGTGTGGTTATGCTATCCGGCCGGCATGCTGGAGGACAGCAAAGTGGTGGATGCGCCGCCTCACGGCGTCTCCATCGAGCAGACCGTCGCCATGGCCAAGGATTTCGAGCTGATGGTGCTGTACACGTCGTCTCCCGGCTTCCACGTGGACGTCAAAATCGCCGAGATGATGAAGGATGCGAACTCGAAGCTGCAGGTAGCCTTCGTAGGACCGCCCGTTACCATCGAGCCGGAGAAATCGTTGAACGCGACCAAGGCCATCGATTTCGTGGTGCGCCGCGAGTTCGACCATCAGATCGCGGGCTATGCGAAAGGTACTCCGCTTTCCGAACTGCCCGGCGTGAGCTATCGGAAGAACGGCGAGATCGTTCACACGCCGGAAGGCCCGGTCATCGAAAATCTGGACGAGCTGCCCTGGGTATCGAAAGTCTACAAGCGCGACCTGGACTTCAAGCGTTATAACGTTCCGTTCCTGTTAAACCCGTTCATGTCGTTTTACACCTCTCGGGGCTGCCCGGCGATGTGTACCTTCTGTCTGTGGCCGCAGACGCATTCCGGCCATCGCTGGCGTTTACGCTCCACCGATGACGTGGCGAACGAGTGCCGCTATGTGCTCGAAAACTTCCCCGGCTTGAAGGAAATCTTTTTCGACGACGACACCTTCAACTACAAGAAAGCCCGCACTCTGGAATTGTGCGCCAAGCTGAAGCCCTTGAACTTCACCTGGAGCTGCACCTCGCGCGTCACCACCGACTACGAAACCCTCAAGGCCATGAAGGACGCCGGCTGCCGGCTGCTGATCGTCGGCTACGAGTCCGGTAACGAACAAATTCTCAGGAACATCAAAAAGGGTGCGACCATCGAAGGCGCCCGCCGCTTTACCAAAGACGCTCATAACCTGGGCCTGACGGTCCACGGCGATTTCATCGTCGGCCTGCCGGGAGAGACGCGCGAAACCATACGCAACACCATCGACTTCGCCAAGCAGCTGGATGTGGAGACGATTCAAGTCTCCATCGCGCACGCCTACCCCGGCACCGAGTTCTACGATTACGCCAAAGAGAATGGCTTGGTGCAGCTCAAGATGTCGGACGACGAAGGCCACCAGCTCCCCAACGTCGTGTATCCCGGTATCCTGGCCAAGGGCGAGATGGTGGAGTGGGTGGAGCGGTTCTATGGCGAATATTACTTCCGCCCCAAAGCCGCCTGGCGCATCGTTCGCAAGGGAATTTTCGACGGACATGAGCGCAAGCGGATCTACAAGGAAGCCAAGGATTACTTGAGCCTCCGGGCCAAGCGCAAGAAATACGTCGCGGATGAGAAAGCCAGCGTCCTGAGCCAAGCGGACGAACGAGTTTAGGCGCCGGCTCGTTTCCGGATGAATCCCCGATTGCGTTGGAAGACGCGGGCCTTCGCCGCGATTGTGATCCTGACGAATGTCCTCGGGAATCTGTTCCTCAAGTGGGGCATGCAGCATGGCGCCGAAGAGATCACCGCTTCGCCGCTATCGTTTTTGCGCGTGATCTTCAATCCGTGGGTAAGCTTGGGAATTCTTTTACTGATCGCGTGGCTGCTGAGCAAGATGTTCCTCTTAAGCTGGGCTGATCTCAGTTACGTGCTTCCTGTGACGGCATTCGGCTACGTGATCAACGCCGCGCTCGGGCGTTTGTTCCTGGGAGAAAATGTCACTCTGGCTCGATGGGCGGGAACGCTGCTCATCATGGGCGGAGTTATCTTAGTGGGTCTCGGGAATCCGCACACGGAGAAACCGTGATGAAAGCATGGCTGCTGCTGGGGGTCATCATCGGCTCCACTGTAGCCGCCGATCTGCTGCAAAGTCACGAGATGAAACGCCACGGAGAAATCCACGATTTCCGGCCCAGCGGATTGCGCCTGGTTTTAGCCACGTTGGTGCGTAAGAGGAATCTGATCCTTGCAGTAGTGTTTATGGCGGTTTCCTTTTTCGCGTTCCTGCCGCTGTTACAGGTGGCGGACCTGAGCTTCGCTGTTCCCGCTTCGGCCGGGAGCTTGGTGATCGAAACCGTCCTGGCTCGCCTGGTTCTTAAAGAGCGGGTGGACTCACGGCGTTGGATCGGCGCGGCCCTGGTCGCCGGCGGCGTGTGGTTGCTGGCGTTGTGATCCTGGAAATTGTCGTGGCGATCGCGGGGGCGTACCAGCTTTTCGCCACCGTCGCCTGCCTCGCGTTCCGCAGGGGCCAGGGGTCCGGGGCCAGGGGCCAGACGCCAGGGGCCAGTGTTTTGAAACCCATTCATGGTGTCGATGCGGCGCTGCGGGACGCCATTCGTTCACACACATCGTTGAACGGAGAATACGAGCTTTTGTGCGGCGTTCGATCTGGCGACGCGGCCGCCGCGGTGATCGCCGAATTCCCGACGGTGAAAATGGTCGAATGCACCACCATAACTCCCAACGGCAAAGTGGGCTCACTGATCGATCTCGCTCGCGCTGCGCGCTATCCGATCCTGATCGTCAACGATGCCGACATCCGTGTACCGCCGGATTATCTCTCGCACGTCATCCCGCCGCTGGATGATCCGCGCGTCGGGCTGGTCACATGCCTATACCGGCCTGAGGGGGACACTCTCGCCGCTCGCTTCGAAGGGTTGGGTGTGTCGACGGACTTCGCGCCGTCAACGTTAGTTGCGCGGATGGTAGGTGTCGATGAGTTCGCTCTCGGATCGACCATGGCCTTTCGCCGCGCGGATCTGGATCGCATCGGCGGTTTCGAGGCGATTGCCGATTATCTGGCCGACGATTACCAGCTAGGCCACCGCATTCATGCGCTGGGCCTGAAGTGCGTGCTGAGCGATACGGTGGTGACCACGCGCCTCAGTGGAGGATGGGCAGACGTGTGGCGGCACCAGGTCCGCTGGGCGCGCACGGTTCGGGTGTCGAAATTCTGGGGATACCTGGGGCTTCCGCTGACGTTCGCAACGGCGTGGGCGATCGCGGCCTTTATAGGCGGATATTCCTGGCTGGCTGCGGGGCTGCTAGCAGCTCGTATGCTGATGGCAACGGCAGCCGGCTGGTTCGTGCTGAAGAGCCCGGATGTACTACGCCTGTGGCTGCTGATTCCTTTACGAGACTTATTCGGCGCGGCAATTTGGCTGGCTGGCCTGTTCGGCGCGACGGTATCCTGGCGCGGACATTCTTTGGCGTTAAATCAGGACGGCCGAATCCGCCCCAGACGCAGGCGAGAAGAACCGCCTGCGCCGCACGGGGCTGACAAATGACGCGAGCGGATTACTTACCCTTGTCGTCCTTGCTCTTATCGTCCTTGCCCTTGTCGTCTTTGCCCTTCTTATCGCCTTTGTCGTCCTTGCCCTTCTTGTCGCCCTTGCCTTTCTTATCGGCCTTCTCTTGGCCGTCTTTGGTCGGGGGCGCTTCTTTGTCCTGTCCAAAAACAACCGTTGCGGATCCTACGGTCAAAGACAGACCCAACATCAAGCTCATCAGCTTTCTCACGCTAGATATTTCTCCTTTTGGTGTAGACACGATCACCCGGCAAAAGTGTAGACCGAGACGGATTGTGTATTCGCCGGACAGTAGCAATTGGCAGGCCAATAATGGCGCGAAGTCCCGGGTGTGACGACCGAACTTGGCCGCGACGTCTGTAAACTAAACACCAAACGACGCAAACGAGCCGGCCAACCCCGACAAATAACTTATTCGACAGTCCCGAATCGAGCCGCCATGCAGTGAACCCGGATTAGCGATTGTAAAATCTACGCTGTAATAGATACCTGCGCTGACGAACGCTCGATCTTACTGTTTCGACAATCCCTCGGTCAGCTCGATGCGAGTGCCGAACGGGTCGGTGATGAATGCGATCTTCAGGCCGAACTGCTTGGTCATGTCGGTGGGGCCGGAATCGATCTTGACGCCGTCTGCTTGGAGCTTCTTGACGAATGCGTCCAGATCCTTGACTTCAAATCCGATGTGATCGAGGAAGCGGCCCGCAGTGGCGGCTGGAGGAGCCGGGGGCGGAGGAGGCGGCGCGCCGTCCTTGCCCTTGCCACCGCGTGGTGGTCCGCCACCCAGGAAATCGATGGTGCCGGGCGGGATTCCAACGCCCTTCAATCCCGGCCTGCGCTGGGCTTCCACGCCGCCGAAGGTTTTCATGTACCAATCGCGGGCGACATTCTGATCGGGAACCATGAGGTGGAAGTGACTGAATGCGGATTCGGTGGGAAGCGCGGCATCTTCCTGAATTTCGACGATCACGTCATTGGGAAACGTCACGAAGGCTTGCACGTTGGCCGTGAGTTCCTGCACCTTCAGACCAGCAGCCTCCGCTTTCGCCTTGGTCGCCGCGTAACTCTTCACCGAAAAGCCCATGTGGTCCGCGGTGGAACCCTTGGATCCGCCACTGGGTCCGGCTCCCTTCGCCTGGGTCATGATGAAGAAAATTCCCGGAAGCTTCACCATGGTGAGAGGTCCGGCGTTCACGGACGTGCCGCCCAGAACACTCATGATGGTTTTCTGATAGGCGGCTGGATCGGCCACCACGATATGGATGTGTCCCGCGGAGATTCCGGTCGGGTTCGGAGGAGCCGTCTGAGCGAAGAAAGCGGCCGCAGCCGCGAGAAGCGAAACAGGTAACAGTAGCCAACGCATGGCGGCTATCGTATCACGATTACGATCCAAAAAAGACGATCTAGAAAACGTACTTGATCGCGAACTGCATGATCCGGGCTTGGCCGCTCGTATTGATCTGGCCGAAGGTGTTGCTGGCCAGCGAGGCCGTCGGATTTCCGTAATTAATGCGGTTCAAGGCGTTCTGCGCTTCGCCGCGGATCTCCACGGTTTGGCCTTCGCGAATGCGGAAGGATCTGGACAGGCCCGCGTTTAAGGTCAGGCTTCCGGGCCCGAGGATGTTGGCTTGGCCCAAGTTCCCATAGGTGCCAGGATTGGGTGAACCGAAAGCGGCTTTGTTTAAGTAGAAGCCCGCAGTACCGTCGCCGTACACGTTGGGTAATACCTGGACCGCCCGCTGCGTGCCGGAGTTCTTTCCGGACTGCGCGTTATCGATGCCGGTAACCACGCTGAAGTAGCTCCCAGTGGCCATGCCCACGGTGGCCGACGTTCTCCAGTTACCAATGATCCAGTTCACCCACTTGTCGGTGAACTTGGGCACCTCGCCCACGGCGGTCATGTTGGCTACGTGGCGCTTGTCGCTGGCCGATGTGCTGCAATTCCCGCGATCCAGAGCACGGTCGTTATCGAACATGTAAACTCCGCCGCCGCCATTGCCTCCGTTGGGGACGCTGTTCACCGGATCGCTGATGCAGTGCGACCAGGTATAATTCACGTTCACCGTAACCCCGCGGCTGAAGCGTTTCTGCAGCGAAAGCAGCATGCCGTTATAGCTGCCGGTGCCTCCGTCATCCCAGATGTCGGTGAATCCGAAGTATTTTCCATAGGTGGGATTGAGTTGATTGAACAGGCGGCGTGCGTTCAGATTGGCGGGAGATGCGCCGGGTGCGAAAACACCAGGATTCAGTTCGCGGGTCCCGAACAGGTGCACCATTTCGTTGCCCAGATAGCTGGCCGACGCCAGCCAGTCCTTACCAAACTGGCGCTGGACGCTGACATTCCACTGCTCGACATAGGTCATGTGGGTGTCGTAGTTGAAAGTATTGAAGGTGCCGTTGAGCGCGAAGGGCGCGTTGGCATCGAAGACCACGGGGAACGGATTTCCGCCCGGATAGTTCGCGTAGGGGTTCGCTAAGTCGACGCCGCTCAGCGCAGTCCGATTGCCCCAGGGCGGCGCAGTTTCGGTGTTCAGGTTATATTGCGCGGGAATCGTGTCGAAAAAGATTCCGTAGGAGGCTCGGATGGACATGCGGCCATCCCCCTTGGGATCCCAAACCATCCCCCAGCGCGGTGCGAACTGTTTCCATTGCTTGTCGATGCCGGCTTTGGAAGGAAACCCGGGATCGCCCGGGAAAAACAACCCCGGAGGCGCTTGCTTAAACACGGTGCTTCTGGGCGTCCCTGCCAGGAACGAGGCCAGATCGAAATGATAGACCAGACCGCTGCCAAACTGCATCGGAAAGAACGGTTCCCAGCGCAGGCCATAGCTCATCGTCAACCCCGGTCTGACTTTCCAGGTGTCCTGCGCATACAGCCCGAAATACCAGTCGCGCACGAAGAGCGTGTTGGGCGCAGATTGAGCGGCGGATGCCACGTTGCCGGTGAAGAAGTCGGCGATACCCAGGCCAGTCGCGATGCTGCCATTCGCTTGCTTAAGGCCGGTGGCCTGACCATTGAACGTGAAGCTGGGAGTGGCCAGAACCCGAGCGTAAGTATTGGAATTGTAGTGCGAGATGTTCACGCCCACTCCGATCTGGTGGTTGCCTCGGATCACGGTGACATCGTCGCCGAACTGCAGCGTGGTGGTCTTGTAGGTGGCGTCGGTGGTGAGGACGTTTCCGATCGAGAATCCGCCGGTGACGCTCACGCTGGTGAATTTGGGCAGATAACTGAAGATATTGATTCCGACATCGTTGGGGCCGAAGAACTCCGGGCTGTTGCGCGCGATGCCGGTTCGGTCCAAGGTGGCGCGGAAGGAGTTGACGATCCGCGGCGTGATCAAATAGGTGTCGCCGAGGGTAAAGGACTGATCGAGATCGTCAAAACCATTGCCGTTGATCGCGCCGGTGGTGAGTAAATTGTTTCCGAACGTGTAGGGTACCGGCTGCTTGTCATGCGTCCCCAGGTAGCGCGCGAAGATCGAGTGGGTGGGACTCAATTGATAGTCCACCTTGGAAACACCGAAATGCTCGTCGTCTATGGTCCGGGCGCCAAACGTGGTGCGGCCGCACTGCGTATCGCTGGAAGTCGGCAGCAGCTTGGCGATGTTGAGCGCCGGTTTCGAGAGCTGGGAGATCGGGATCTGATTGTTCACGGCGTACGGAAGATTGCCGTTGGTGGGATCGCCCAGCGTTACGGCTTTCGGTTGACAGACGGTGGAAGCGAACGTCGAAAAGTCGCCCTTAAGCATGTCCGGTGTGGGAACGAAGGTCACCGTGGAACTGGGGCTTTGGCGGGTATCGGTCTGCTGATAGGCGATGAACGCGAACAGTTTGTTCTGCTGGATCGGGCCGCCCAAGGTGCCGCCCCACTGATTGCGCTTCAGTGAATCGCGCGTTGCGGCGAAACGCTGCTTGGCATTGAATTTGTAGTTACGCACGAACTCGAACAAATCGCCGTGATACTGGTTGGTGCCGGATTTCGTGACGGCGTTGACCGCGGCGCCCGAGTGCATGCCGTACTGCGCGGGCAAGGCGCTGGTCTCCACCTTGAACTCCTGCAGCGCATCCGGGAAGGGAAGCGGCAAAGTGGAGTTGGTATAGACGTCGTTGTGCATCGAGCCGTCCAGGGTATAGGAAGTTCCGGTGGCTAGTCCGCCTGCCACTGAAACGGCTTGTATGCCCGGGTAATTGCGAGAGGAGAGCTGAGCTCCATCAGCGCCGGCCGTGGCCGCGCCCGCGGTGATGATTAGATCCTGCACCTGACGCCCGATCAGCGGCAGATCCAGGACGCGCTTCATATCCACCACCTGCCCGACGCCACTGCTTTGCGTCTCCACCATGGTTGTGTTGGCTTCCACCTGGATCTGTTCACTCACAGAGCCCACGCGTAAGGCGACTTCGATGGTGGGGTTGCTGGCGATCTGGAGCACGATACCGGATTGGACATACTTCGAAAAGCCTACTTTGGTCACCTCCAGCCGATAGGGCCCAACGGGCAGGCTGGTCAGGAGGTACGAGCCGTCGGTTTCGGTGGTCGCGGTGCGAACCGCGCCCGTGTCGGTCTGGGTCACCTTAACCTCAGCGCCCGCAACCGCCGCACCGGTCGGATCCTCGACCGTGCCCTTGATCTGAGAGGTGGAAACGTCCTGCGACCACACTGCGGCGCAAGCGAAGAGACAAATAGCCGTAAAACGAAGTAGAATCCTCACCCAGCCCCCTTTTTCGCGAAAGCGATTACTGGGGAGGAATTATATTTTGCGTGAGCGGGGGAGTCAAGGCCCCGAGTCGTCAGCGGCTGGTTTCGCTCGCCAAGCGGCTGGCTACCGGACGGTCCTGACCGGCATACTTGTTGCCGGATTTCTTGTAATAGGGAACGGCCACTCGCGACGAAAGCTGTTCGAAGGTAAACGAGCAGATTCGCATGCCGGGATAGAGAGCAACGGGCATCACTCCCAGGTTGCTCAGTTCGAGCGTGGCCCGGCCGCGCCAGCCAGGATCGAATAAGCCCGCCGTTCCGTGCACGATGATGCCGATGCGGCCCAGGCTCGAGCGGCCTTCGAGTCTCCCAAGAACGTCGTCATCCAGTTCGAGCGTCTCTTCGGTGATCGCCAGGGCGAACTCGCGCGGCTGCAGGATGAACGCCTCGCCCGGCTGCACCTTGATGGTTCGCATCAGATCCTGAATGGCGGTCTTTTCCTTAAGGTCAATCAAGGCGTGCCGGCTGTGCTCGAATACGCTAAACTCGTCGCCTAGGCGGAAATCGATGGAGCAGCTTCCGAACTGCTCGGCGGGAAGCTCGGGCGAGATCTTGATTTTGCCCTCCGCGAGGTAACGCCGGATATCGATGTCGGAAAGAACCATCTCTTGATGATAAGCGGTGATCCCGTTAAACTAAAACATGGCTACCAAAATCGGCATTAACGGCTTCGGCCGGATCGGCAGAAACGTTTTCCGGGCGGCGATTAACAACCCGGACGTCGAGATTGTCGCCACCAACGATCTCACGGACACCAAGACCCTCGCCCACTTACTGAAGTACGACTCCATTCTCGGTCCCATTCATGCCGATGTGAAGGCCGATTCCGACGGGATTTTGGTCAACGGAAAGCGCATTCACGTTTACGCGATCAAAGACCCGGCCGAGATCGATTGGTCCAAGTTCGGCGTACAGGTTGTGATCGAATCGACTGGCAGGTTCACAGAAGCCCTGGACGCCAAGAAGCACCTGCGCGGCACGGTTAAGAAGGTTATCATTTCAGCTCCCGCCAAGAACGAAGACATCACGATTGTGCTGGGAGTGAACGAAACGTCCTACGATCCGGCCAAGCACAACATCATTTCGAACGCCTCCTGCACCACGAATTGCCTGGGTCCAGTAGTGAAGGTGCTGCATGAGAAGTTCGGCATCGAGAAGGGCTCGATGACAACCATTCACAGCTACACCAACGACCAGAACGTGCTCGATTTTCCGCATAAGGACCTGCGCCGTGCGCGCGCCGCCGCCATTAATATGATCCCCACCACCACGGGCGCCGCCAAGGCCATCGGGCTGGTGATGCCGGAGCTCAAAGGGAAACTCGACGGCTACGCCATGCGCGTCCCGACCCCGAATGTCAGCGTCGTAGATCTGGTGGCGGTGACGACGAAGCCGACCACCACCGAAGAGGTCAACGCCGCGCTGAAGACAGCAGCGGAGGGGCCGCTCAAGGGAATCCTCGCGTATACTTCAGATCCGGTGGTTTCGACCGACATGATGCACAACCCCAATAGTTCGATTGTCGATTCCGACCTCACCAAGGTCCTGGGTGGAAACCTCGTGAAGGTTGTCTCCTGGTACGACAACGAATGGGGCTATTCGATGCGTTGCGTCGACTTGGTGGCGTACCTCGCGAAGAAGGGCTTGTAGTCCCAAGGCTACGCCAGTAGGGGATATCCTTCGGGCGCGTGGCTCGCGGTTGGCCGATGGTCACACATGGACCATCGGTTTCGATCAACGCTGCTATGTAGCCTGACGTTGCTCGCCACATCACTACTTCGCGCGGATGATCCCGTGCCTGGCGCCACTCCGGGGGATCTAACCGCTCTGACGCTGGAGCAACTGCTAAACCTTCAGGTGGAAGGAGCCGCGCTCCATCCGCAGACCTTGAGGGATGCACCGGCCAGCATCACAGTAATCACGGCTGACGATATTTACAAATACGGCTATCGCACGTTGGGCGAAGCCATGACGTCGGTGCGGGGCTTTACCCTCAACGACAACCGCAGTTATCAATCGGTGGGCATTCGAGGCTTCAACTTGCCTTGGGACTATGGCAGCCGCATTCTTGTGATGGTCAACGGCCATAACATGGCCGACCACGTCTACGATTCCATGCTCTGGTTCGGAGACGATTTCCCGGTCGACATGCACCTGGTCAAACAGATCGAGATCATCCGAGGCCCTTCCTCGGCGCTGTACGGAAGCAACGGAGAGTTCGCCACTATCAATATCATCACGAAGCCTCCGGAGGAAGCGGGACCGCCAAGTTCATCCGCTGAGATCGGCAGCTTTGGCCAAAAGAAGGCCCAGATGATGGCCACGGTGCCACTCGGCAAGCGCGCCAATGTCTTGCTCTCGGGCACGGTGTTCAACAATAGCGGAGAAAGTCCCTTGTACTTTCCGGGCTTGGATACGCCGGAGACCAATCACGGACAGGCCATCCGCATGGATGGCCAGAGGGGTTATCACTTCTTCGCCGACCTGACCTGGCGTAACTGGAATTTTACGGCCGTCCTTTCCGAGCGAAACAAGATCCAACCTGTTTCGTGGGGCCCGACAGTTTTCAACGACCGGGGAACCCACCTGGACGAATCCGCAAATTACGTGGAGGCCGCATACACGCGCGAGTTCGCGGCGGGCACTCTGCGGTGGCGAACCTATTACGACCAGGACCGTCTGCGCGGGCGCTTCGACTTCCCCCGCAGTTTCGATGGAGCCGGCGGCCTGGGGATCGAGGATAATCGAACGGTTTCGGATAGTGACTGGATCGGGACGCAACTGACCTATCGCTTCGACGTAGCTCACCTGGGCTCGTTGACGGCCGGAGTGGAAACCGAAATTGACGTGCGAACGCTGCAGAGCTCTCAAGATTTTCCACCGGACCCCAGCGAGCATGTGAGCATCGATCGCGGGGATAAAATGTACGCTTTGTTTCTCCAAGACGAGCGCAGACTCTCCAGCCGCTGGACACTGAATCTAGGCTTGCGTTTCGACGGCTCCGCCTATCGCCGGAGTTTCGTGTCGCCTCGCGCGGCTTTGATCTACCAGCCATCCATCAACTGGACCTACAAATTCCTATACGGACGCGCTTTCCGGAATCCCAGTGCGTTCGATCTATTCTTCGAGGATGGCCTCTCGGCAGTGGCCAATCCCGCCGCGCGGCCCGAGAAGGTGGACACCGTCGAAGTTAATGTCGAACGCCGCATCGGAAGCCGATTGAATGTGGTGACTGCGGCTTACGGATACGCAATGCACGATTTCCTGGTAAGTGTTTACACCCCCAGCGGCTTGGCCCAGACGCAGAACTCCGGAGCGATTCACGCCAAAGGCTTCGAGGTGGAACTGCAGGCTAAACCCACCAGGTGGCTGGACGCTACCGCCAGCTACGCGATTCAGGCGGCGGAGACGGACGTGGCGAACCTGCCAAACTCGCCGCAACACCTGGCGAAGCTGCATTTCGCTGTCCCCGTGGGGCGCAAGTTCGACCTGAGTAGCGGCATGCAGTACATCAGCTCGCGAGAGACCCTCGCCGGTGCCTCGGTAAAGCCGGTCTATCTGGCGGATTTCACCGTCACGTCGAAGCGGCTGCTGCCGAACTTCGATGTACGGTCCGGTTTGAGAAACGCCTTCAATCACAATTATTCCGATCCTATCGCGCTCAATCCCCGCGTCGACAGCATGCAGCAATCTGGACGCACGTTCTTTGTGGAGCTGATCGTTCATGGCGCCCGCTAGCGGGCGATTGAGCCGCTTGCTGGCGCGGTTCGGTGCAGGACAGAACTGCAACGGGCAGGGTGCGGCCAACACTGAATCGCAACGGCAGGAGGGGCCAGCCGTTATTCAGCGCATCGCGGCGATGACGGCGTCGGTAAAGCCCGCGGTGGTCCCGCTGCCGCCAACATCCGGCGTCGTGTGCTTTCCGCCGGCGTATACTTTCTCGACGGCCTGCTGCAGACGCGCGGCCGCTTCCGGCTCCTGCAAGTGGAACAGCATCAGCGACGACGACAACATCATGGCCGTGGGATTGGCTATTCCCTTTCCAGCAATATCGGGAGCTGATCCATGCACCGCCTCGAACACGGCGTCTTTCTCGCCCATGTTGGCGCCTGGGACCATACCTAATCCGCCGACCAAACCAGCCGCCAGATCGGAGACGATATCGCCGTAAAGATTCGGCAGCAGCAGAATGTCGAAGGTCTCGGGGCGCACCACCAGTTGCATGGCCGCGTTGTCGACGATCAGCTCTTTGTACTCGATGTGCGGATGGCGGGCCGCCACCTCGCGGCAGCAGCGCAGGAACAGCCCATCGGCCAGCTTCATGATGTTGGCCTTGTGGATCGCAGCTACTTTCTTGCGTCCGGCCTTTTCGGCGTACGCAAACGCGTACTCGGCGATGTTGATGGACGCGACGCGCGTGATCACCTTCAGGCTGGTCACCACATCCTTGACCACTTCGTGCTCCAGGCCCGAATACAAGTCTTCCGTGTTTTCGCGGAAGATCACCATGTCGATTTTCACGTCGTCGAAACGCGTGCCGAGTCCGGGCATGGAGCGCACCGGCCGCACATTCGCGAACAGGTCCAATTTCTTGCGTAGCGCCACATTGACGCTGGTGTACCCGCCGCCGACGGGTGTGGTCACCGGTCCTTTTAACCCCACGTGCGTGCGCTCCAGGCTCTCGAGCACGTGGGCCGGCAACGACGTTCCGGCTTTCGCAATGACGTCGGCGTTCAACTCGGCCACTTCCCATTCGATGCGGACTCCGGTCGCATCCACCGCGCGGCGGGCTGCCGCGGCGACCTCGGGCCCGATACCATCGCCCGGGATCAAAGTAACTTTATGAGACATCGTTTCATTGTATCGGGAGTACCCAAAAGTGAGCAGCTTTTAACGATCACCGGCAAAACTTCCGATCCAGCGTTCGGTTTGACTATGCAGAAGGGCAAGGAGGCCTGGAAAAAATGAAACGGGTAATCATCGGCATTTTAAGCGGCGCGCTGCTGGTGGGCACGGCGGCGATGTCATTCGCGCAAGACCCGCCCAAAGAAGGCAAGATCAAAGAGCGCAAAGAAAACCAGCAGAAGCGTATCGCGCAGGGAGTCAAGAGCGGGCAACTGACTCCGAAAGAGACCGCGCGCCTCGAGCACAATGAGGCCAAGATCAACAAGGAAGTGCGCCAGGATCGCAAGGAAAACGGCGGGAACCTGACCAACAAGGAAAAGGCCAAGGTCAATCGCCAGCAGAACCGGGTGAGTAAGGAAATCTACAACCAGAAGCACGACGGCCAGACGCAGTAGTTTTGCGCCGTTCGCCGACACCCAGCCGCCATTGGCCGAATTCGGCAGGATAACTTCCTCCAGTCTTGCTAGGATCGCTTACGGGAAGACCAAGCTTACCGGAAAGATCATCGGGCCCATGGATACGGAGCGCTGGGAACAACGAAATCGGGAGCGGATGGAGCGGCAGCGCCTCCGCATGGAGCGCCGCCAAGCGCGCTGGGATCAACGCAACGCGTGTAGCGGACCGAACGCCAGCGGCGGGCTGATCATCGGGCTTTGCGTCATCGCCGTGGGTGTCCTTTTTCTGCTGAGGAACGTCGGAATCCTATATTTCGATGACATCTGGCAGTACTGGCCGGTGATCCTCATCGTCCTCGGAATTTCGAAGCTGGCCAATACGCACAGCGCGTCGCAGGTTACCTCGGGGATCATCCTGGGCAGCCTCGGAACCGTCTTCCTGCTGCGGAATCTCGGCTACATCTATGGCAACATCTGGGAATATATTTGGCCCGGCATCCTGATCGCGGTGGGCCTGTCCATCCTGGTGAAGCACCTGGAAGGGCGCGACCAAAGCTGGAACCCGGTACCTCCTACGTCCGGGTCTCCTCCGCCGGGATCTCCTACGCCGGGATCTCCTACGCCGCCGGGGCCAGGCAACCCCTTCCCGTCCGGCTCCGGATTCACCGCTCCAACCTCAACCTCAGCCGCCAATTCCTTGCACGTGGAATGCTTATTCAGCGGCATCCGGCAGAAACTCGAAACGCAGGATTTTGTAGGCGGCAAAGTCACCTCAATATTCGGGGGCGCTGAGATCGACTTGCGCAGCGTCGGGACGAAACGGGAAGAGGTCTCGATCAAAGCCGAAGCGGTGTTTGGCGGGATCGAGATTTGGGTGCCGGCCCATTGGAAAACGATCGTGCGCGGATCGGCTGTGTTCGGCGGCTTCGAGGACAAAACGTTCCCAGCGGCTCCGGGTGCCAATGCCAATGCACCTCGTCTCATCGTTACTGGTGCGGCCGTGTTTGGCGGCGTCGTTATAAAAAACTAAGTCGTGAAGAACTGACGATCGCCAATGCATCCCATCTTCCGGAACACCGCCACGTTGGCCGCCTACATGGGACTGTGGACCGTACTTGCGGCCGCTCTGGCCGCGTTGATGCGGGTTCCCGGCGATCTCACATGGAGCCAGGCTTTATCCATATCCGTGCCTCTGTGCATGCTCTACGCCTTCGTTTGTCTTACCCCGTGGTACATCTGCCGCGGACTTCCGCTGGGATCGGCGCAGGTGACAAAATTGCTGATCAACCAACTGGCAGCAGCCATTCTTGCCTGCACGATATGGATCGGAGCTGCCCGGCTGCTGGCGCTGGCGATGGACATCGGCCCGTTGCTTAACCCCGCGGTTCCGCAACTGGTGGTGCTGGGCTTATTGCTATACCTGATGTCGGTCGCGCTGCACTATGCGCTGATGGCCGTAGAGGCGTCGCGCGAATCAGCTCTACAGACGCGTGATGCCGAGCTGCGGGCGCTTAAGTCTCAGATCAATCCGCACTTCCTGTTCAACTGCCTGAACTCGATCAGCGCGCTGACCAGCAGCGATCCCGTGCGCGCCCGGGATATGTGCGTGCTGCTCTCGGATTTCCTGCGCAAGACGCTGGGTCTGGGCGAGCGCGAAAGTATTTCCTGGCGCGAAGAGCTCGAGCTTGCGCGCACCTATCTGGAAGTGGAACAGGTTCGCTTCGGGACGCGACTGCGAGTGGAAATGGTGGTGGACGACGCTTGCGCCGATTGTCAGGTGCCTCCTCTGGTGCTGCAGCCCCTGATCGAAAACGCCATCAAGCACGGTATTGCGACCATGGTGGATGGAGGCGTCGTGCGCCTGGAAGGCCACGTCGCGAACGGTAACCTGGCCGTGCGGGTCGAGAATAGCTTCGATCCCGACGCTCCCTCACCCCGCCGTCATGGCCTGGGGCTTCGAAACGTCCGCAGCCGCCTGGCGACGCGTTTTGGGGACGCCGCGCATCTGCACCTGGCGGCCGAGCACGACCGCTTTAGTGCTGAAATGGTGTTTCCTTGCCACAAGGCTACGACATGAAACTACGCGCCATTATTGTGGACGATGAAGAACTGGCTCGCCAGATCCTGCGGGAGTATTTGGATAAGGCCGGCGAGGTGGAAATCGTGGCTGAGTGCGCCAACGGTTTCGAAGCCGTCAAGGCGGTGGGCGAGCAGCGGCCCGACCTGCTGTTCCTGGATATCCAGATGCCCAAGCTGGATGGGTTCGAGGTCCTGGAACTGATCGACCCTCCGGTGGCCGTGATTTTCGTAACTGCATATGACCAGTACGCGCTGAAAGCGTTCGACGCGGCCGCGGTGGATTATCTGCTGAAGCCTTTTTCGACGGAGAGACTCGGGAAAGCGCTGGAGCGTGCGAGAGCTTTGTTAAGCGACCCGCAGCCGCGTGCGCTGCAAGCTTCAGACTTGGCCGCCGCGGCTCGACCGCCTGGACAAACGCTGGAGCGAGTGGTGGTGAGAGATGGCACGAAAGTCCACATCATCCCGATCGCCAAGCTGGATTATGTCGAGGCGCAGGATGACTACATCGCTCTGCACAGCGAGAAGAAACAGTACTTGAAGCAACAGACCATTTCGAGCATCGAGGCGCAGCTCGATCCGGCGCGTTTCGCTCGCGTCCACCGGTCGTATATCGTGAACCTGGAGCGCATCGCACGCATCGAGCCGTACACCAAGGATAGCCGCGTGGCCGTGTTGCAGGATGGCTCGCAACTGGCGGTGAGTCGGTCAGGGTATACGAGATTGAAGGAACTGCTGGGCGAGAATATCTAAAAAAACTCTTGCCAGATTTGGGCTCTTGTGTTATTTTTAGAAATCCCTTTTATTTGTCACGGAAGGAGGTATGTCTTTGCGAAACTATCATGACCATTTAATGACTCTGGTCCTTACGGACGTGAAGCGGGACTGCCTATCTTTCGGCGATCCTGCCTGCGTTTAAGCCAATCACCCAGTTAACAAGCCGCCGGATACGTGTGTCTGCTTCCGGTGCATACGCGGTCCCAAAGGCCGAAGTGTATCTAAAGAAAAAATGATAATTCAAGAAACAATATTTACTCCGGCGCAACAAACGGTATTCAATCGTCTGCTGGCGGCGATTCCGGTGGGCAGCGTGCTGGCACTGGAGGGCGAAGCCGGGTCGGGAAAGACGCTCATTCTGGGGGAAGTTCATCGCACCTGTGGCGGAGCCCTGCTCGGGATGCGAGAGTTCGTCGCGTCGCTCCAGACGCATGCGCCCGCCGCGATCGAGGAATCATTTGTGCGGATGATGGAACAGGCGATGGCCGACCACGAGCTGGTCCTCGTGGACGATCTGCATCGGGTGATTAACATCGTGGAAAGCTGCAATTATCCCCGGTCGGAACTATTCGATGCGGCTCTAACGGCGGTTGTGGACCACGCCGCTGCCCTAGGAAAAGGACTGATTTTTGCGGTGCAGAATCGCGTCCCGATGCCGATTCAGCAGCGGGCCTATACCTCTAAGGTTGAGGACTTCAGTCCCGCCGACTTCGAATGCATTTGCCGCGTTTACTTGGGCGCGGAATTGGCTTCGTCATTGAATTTCGCGGAGATCCATCGCTTTGCGCCTAACTTGAATGGCCACCAGCTGCGTAAAGTCTGTATATGGCTGCAGAGAACTCCTGATCTCAACACCGGTGCGTTCATTGAGTACCTGCAGGCTGAACACATGGTCAGCAATGTGGACCTCGATGAAGTTCAGGCGGTCGATTGGAATGACCTGAAAGGCGTCGACGAAGTGATTCAGGCGCTGGAAGCGAAGATCGCGTTCCCGCTCGAGAACGGGACACTGGCGGCAGCTCTCGGCTTGAAGCCCAAGCGTGGAGTACTTCTAGCTGGTCCTCCCGGCACCGGGAAGACCACTATCGGCCGGGCCTTGGCCCACCGCCTGAAGAGCAAGTTCTTTTTGATTGACGGGACCGTGATCGCGGGTTCCGACTTCTTCTATCGAAGAGTGTTCGACGTGTTTGAGGACGCCAAGCGGAACGCTCCGTCCGTAGTGTTTATCGACGATGCCGACGTAATCTTCGAGGAAAAAGACGAACGGGGATTCTATCGCTACTTGCTAACGATGCTCGACGGTCTGGAGAGCGCCAGCGCCGAGCGGGTGTGCGTCGTAATGACCGCCATGGATGTGAACAGCCTGCCCCCCGCGATGGTACGCTCGGGCCGGATCGAACTATGGCTTGAAACCAAACTGCCGGATGAAACGGCACGAGCCACCATCCTGAGGGAGAAGCTCACCAAGCTTCCATCTCCCATCCGCTCGGCGGATATTGCGACGCTCGCCAATGCCAGCCGGGGTATGACGGGCGCCGATCTGAAAGCGGTGGTGGAGGACGCCAAACTTCTCTATGCACAGGATGTCGTATTGAACGCACCGTCTCGCCCAGCGGAGGAATATTATCTGGAGGCGATCGCCACGGTGCGCGCAAATGGGCGTAGGAGGGGACGCCGCACGTCGGACCGTCTGATCGGCGCAACCCAATTCGGCTTTGGAGTGGAGGAAGTTGACGTGATCTAAGCAGTGCGGCTACCGCACCACGCCCGCCATCGGACTACTCGCCGCCGCGTAGAGCTTCTTCGGCATCCGGCCCGCTAAGTACGCGTAGCGGCCCGCTTCGACGCCGAGCTTCATCGCCGTGGCCATGGACACCGAATCCTCGGCTGCCGCGATGGCAGTGTTCATCAGCACGCCGTCATAGCCCAGCTCCATGGCGATGGCCGCGTCGGATGCCGTGCCCACACCCGCGTCCACAATCAGCGGGACCTCGTGAATCATCTCACGCAGAATCCGCAAATTGGTCAGGTTCTGGATCCCCAGGCCGCTGCCGATGGGCGCCCCCAGCGGCATCACTGCGGCGGCTCCAGCGTCGATTAGGCGGCGTGCGTTGATCAAGTCGTCATTGGTGTAGGGCAACACCACGAATCCTTCTTTGACCAGCGTCCGCGTGGCTTCGAGCAGGCCGGCATTATCCGGGAACAGCGTGCTTTCGTCGCCGATCACCTCGAGCTTCACCCAGTTCGACATCCCCGCCTCGCGACCCAACCGTGCCGTGCGAATGGCTTCGTCAGCGGTATAGCAGGCTGCCGTGTTGGGGAGCAGGAAGTGCTTGGACGTATCGATGTAGTTCAGCAGCGATTCTTGGCTGCGATCGAGATTGACCCGCCGCACGGCTACCGTGACCACCTCGGCTCCCGAAGCTTCGTGGCAGCGAGCCATCTCCTGAAAGCTACGGTATTTGCCGGTCCCCACAAACAGCCGCGACCGGAATGTGCGGCCCGCAATGGTCAAACTGTCCATAAGTTCATTGTAGATCCGGGTCACCCTAACGAAGAATCTGGTCCATGCCGATTATCGGAGATAAGGGAGCACCACGCACGACGCCCGATTAGGCGGGCCAAAGGTCTAACAGGATGAAACAGAATAACTTAGCGAAGCTCTTGGGAATTGCACTGGTAGTCGCGATCCTCGCCACCGGCGTCTTTTACGGCTTGTTCGTGAACAAGCTGAGCAGCAGCACCGGGAGCGGAAAGATGGTGGTGGTGGCCGCCAAGGCGATTCCAGTGGGAACCGTCCTGGCCGAAACCGACGTTCAATCCATCGCCTGGCCGGTAGATGGAACGCCGGCGGGATCCTTCGATTCCGCGCAGCAGGTCGCTGGGCATACCGTTATCGTGCCGCTCGCGCAAGGCGAGCCGGTGCTAGCTGCCCGGTTAGCTTCGACGGAAAAGGGCGGGGGATCGGGCGTGCCCGCAGGAATGCGGGCGGTTTCGGTGCACGTGTCCGATTCGAACGGTGTGCTCGCACAGCTTGGCCCCGGACAGAAAGTGGATGTCCAGGTCCTGATTACCCGCAAGACCGCCAACGCCGAGCCTCAGCTCCGTACCATCCTTGAAGGCGTTCCGGTTCTTTCGGTAAACCCGCAACCCGAAGTCAGCTCGCAGGGGTCGAACCTGCCGGCTGTGACCTTGCTGACGAATCCCGCCGACGCGGATCTTCTGGCCCTGGCCGATTCCGGAGCACGCGTACGTCTGGCGCTGCGCAATCCTTTGGACAAGGCCACGCGTCCGCGGACCGCTGTCACTCTCGATACGGTCATGCGCGCGACCGGCGGCGCAGAATCGCAAACTCACTAGAGACGGGGGCCGTATGCTAATCCTGTCAGTTCTCGCGTTCTTCGCCGCGATCTTCCTGCTGGCTGCCATCACCGTGGCGGTGGCCTGGATGGGGTTCGTAAAGCAGACCGCCGAGGCCGAAGCCGCACAAGAGGACGACGGTTCGACGCTGTTCCGCGACGAGCGGCTCAGCAGCTTGAATTTTTGGGACAGCCTGCTGGCGCGCTTCGATTTCATCGAAATTCTGAAGGTACGCATGGCGCAGGCCGAGCTCGAATGGTCGGTGGGCCGCGTCACCGCATTGATGTTGCTGTGCGGAACGATCGCGGGTTTCCTGCTGTTACGGATCTTGCCGGTTTGGGCCGCTTTCGCTGGTGCGATCGGCGTCGCCTTCCTGCCGTACGGATATATTCTGCGCGCGCGGGAGAAAAGATTTCGCGCTTTCCGCGAAGCCTTTCCCGATGTCCTAGATTCCATGGCGCGCGCGCTACGGGCGGGCTATGCGCTGCCAGCCGCGGTGGACATGGTGGCGGCGGATGCTCCCGAGCCTATTTCCACGGAGCTTAAGAAGGCGTCCGCCGAGGCCAATCTGGGTATGGGCTGGGATAGGGCGCTGGAGAATCTGGCGCGACGCATCCCGGTCCTTGAAGTAAACATTTTCATCTCCGCTGTGGTGCTGCATTCCCGCACGGGTGGAAAGCTCGGCGAAGTGCTGAGCGGCGTCGCCGAAAACATGCGCGAAGCCATCTCCTTGCAAGGTGAAGTGCGGGCTTTGGCGGCCCATGGAAAGCTCACAGGTGCAATTTTGACCGCTCTTCCGGTGGCGATTGCCCTGATGATGATGTTCTTCAGTCCCGGCTATATGCAGACTCTGTATTACCATCCATTGGGCAAGACGTTGATTGCCGGAGCCATCGCGTGCCTGGTACTGGCGCAGGTGGTGATTCGCAAGATCGTGGATATCAAACTTTGAGACAGGACCTATGACCCCCGCATCGCTGCTGATTGTATTCTTCCTGTTCACCCTGGCGGCCGTGAGCGCCGCGGGCTATGCCTTCGTGCTGAAGCCTTCGCGGAGCGCGAGCCAGGGCGGCAATGCTCCTTCACCGCTGACGTTCCATCAACCCGATCTACCGGCTGCGCAAGCGGCTGCGGTGGACATCTTCCGGATGATGGGAGAAGCTTTGCCTTCCTGGGCGGCGCGAACTTCTGAATTGCGGGTAGAACTGGCCGCGGCGGGGTATCGCTGGCCATCGGCGGTGTCCGTGTTGCTGGGAATCAAGTGCGCCAGCGCCCTGATGCTTGCGGCATTGGGAGCGTGGGCTGCCGTTACCTTCGGGCAACAGACTTCCGGAGCCTTGCTGCCGGCTGCCTGCGGGCTGGCATTCGGCTACATGATCCCAGATCGCATACTTACGCGGCTAGTGCTCCGCCGATCCGCATTGTTGCGGCGCGGCTTGCCTGCGGCGCTCGATCTGATGGTGCTGGCGGTCGAAGCTGGACAGGCGCTGGACGCCTCTATTCTCGATACCAGCCACGGCCTGCGCATCAGTCATCCGGATCTGGCGTCGGAGTTCACTCAGTTGCATCTGGAACTCCGCGCCAACACTTCCCGAGAAGACGCTCTGCGCAATTTTGCGCGGCGCACCCGCGATTCGGAAATCCAGAAATTCGCCGCGCTGATGGTCGATACCGACCGTTTCGGCACGAGCCTGGGACCGGCCCTGCGAGTGCACGCGCGCTACCTGCGCACGCGTTTCCGGCAGGCGGCCCAGGAAAAGGCACGCAAGGTCAGCGTGAAACTGATCTTCCCGGTGTTCTTTCTGATCTTTCCCTCGGTGATTCTGGTGACACTGGGACCTGCCGCTTTGCTGATCTTCACGCAGATGAAGAACCTGCTCGGTCAGTAAATCGAAGGTTGGGGCGCCAGACGCGGGTTACAAACCGCGAGCAGGATACAATCCTATCCCTTTTTCAGCGGGTTTATTGCTCGGGTGTTGGCGAGGCCGGAGTTGTGGAAGACGTGTCGGGTACCGGTGCAGCGTGTTTCTGCAGCCCGTCTGCGATCATCTTGCTGAGTCCCAACCCGCCCTTTGAAGACATGGCGCGGGCAAAGTATTCGTTGGCGAAGTCCATGGCGGTAGCCGATGCCGGATCCGCCTCGCCGCCGAATGCTCCCTCGTCCGAGTCACCGTGGGCGGCCTTAAGAATCTGCCCGATCATCAGGGCTTCAAACTGTGACGCGGCGTCCTTGATTTTCTCCGGACTGTCCGTTTTATGCGAGCTTCGGACGCTCGTGAGGTTGAGGGCGGCATCGGTGACCGGCGGTATCGTCATTAGATTACTTCCAGGTCGGCTTCGAGCGCGCCGGCCGCCCTCAGGCTTTGCAGGATCGCGATGATATCCCGAGGAGTCGACCCGATCGCGCTCAGGGCCTGCACCAACTGCTCTACCGTCGCGCCGTCTTTCAATACGAGGTTGCGAGCCTTCTCTTCGCCGCTGGTAGTCGTCGTCTGCGGAACCACCTGGGTCGTGCCCTGCCCGAGCGGGTTAGGCTGGGAGACTTGCAGGACGGTTTGAATCTCCACGGTAAGGTTGCCATGCATAATCGCCACAGGGGACACGCGTACTTCCTTGCCCATGACGATGGTGCCGGTACGTTCGTTGACGATAACGCGGGATGGCCGGTCCACGTCCACTTCCAGCGCTTCTATATCTGCCACGAACTCGGTGACGCGCGACGTGTATTCCGGCGGAACGTTGATCGCTATCAGCGCGGAGTTCTCAGGCTTGGCCAATGGGACGGCCGAGGGGAATTTCTTGTTGACGATATCGCTGACCCGCACCGCCGTCGTGAAATCGGGCTGGCGGAGCTGCAGCTTCAAGCGCCCAGTGGGTGTAAGCGAGGGTGCACCTCGCTCGACGATTGCGCCGGAGGGCACTCGGCCCACCGTGGGATGATTGACGGTCTGCGTGTTCCCGGATTTCCCGGCCGAAAATCCGCCGGTGACCACGGGACCTTGCGCCACCGCATATACCTGTCCGTCCACGCCTCGCAAGCTGGTCAGGATCAGTAATCCACCTTGAAGATTCGCCGCGTCGCCGATAGCGGCGGCAGTAGCATCGATGCGGACGCCTTCCTGCGCGAAGCCCGGCAGCGTGGCCGTCACCATTACGGCGGCGGTGTTGCGCACGGTGATCGCGGTCGGAGGCACGGAAACGCCCATCTGCTGGAGAAGATTGGTCAAGCTCTGTGCGGAGAATAGAGTCTGTTTACGGTCGCCGGTTCCGGCCAAGCCAACCACCAGGCCGTAGCCGATGAGCTGGTTATCGCGCACGCCCTCGAGCGATACCAATTCCTTGAGTCGCGTCGCTGCATTAATGGGAGCGACGAAAAGGGCGAGTAATGCGAAAAAGGATGAATATCTCACGGCAGTATGTCCATCAGCAGCCGGTACAAGATGAACGGCCGCTTTATCTGATCTCCCACTATCCCCTTGCCGTTGACTTGCAAGTCCATCTGCGCAATGCGGTCCGAAGAGACGGTGTTGGTGGTGTCCAAGTCCACGGGACGCACCAGGCCGCGCAGTCCCAATACCTGATTCTCATTGTTGATCTTGACGTTCTTCGTGCCCTGGATCACCAGGCTCCCGTTCGGGAGCACTTGCGTTACTACGGCGGAAATCGTAGCCGTCAAAGTTGTGTCGCGAGTAGTCGCGCCTTGCCCATCCAGAGCGCTAGTGGTGCCGGCCTTGGCCAGATTCGCCAGCGGTCCGGTGGCGCGAGTGATTCCGCCAGCCGCGGTAATACTGGCCTGAAGACTCGAATTGCGTTGTGTTTTGACCGTGCCCGAGCTGACGGCCGAGGCCTTCTCTTGAACCAGAATCGTCACGATATCGCCCACCCGCCGCGCGCGAAGATCGGAGGTCAGATCCGAAAATAAAGAAGTCGGCGTCCATAGGGAGCCCGGCTGGGCCGCCAGGCGCTCGGTCCCCTGAGCGGCGGCGACTTGTTTTAGCGTCTGATCCAGCGCCGACTCCGGCGGATCTTTTTTGGGTTTCTGTGCCGCTGTCAGAGCGGCCCATACAGTTACGACCGCGATCACTTGGATTTTCATTGCACGCTTACCTTGCCTTTGCCGGTCACTCTGGCCCGGAAATCTTTTCCGCTGGTCAGATTCTTCACCAGGATCGTTTTCCCCTCTACCCCTGCGGTTTCCGCTCGTCCTTCGAAAAGCAGATGCGCGCCACCCGCGGTGACTTCCACTTTGACCACGTCGCCTCTGGCGACCTCGGGTGCGCGGCCGAGCTGGCTTCGAAGCACGGTTGCTCCGCTGCGAATCGATGTTCTTGCGACGAATCCCACAACTTCATCCAGATTCCGTGCAGGACGATCGTCCAGCGCGAAGGTGTCGAAACTCTCGAGACGGACCTGATCCTCGCGAACCACACTGCCCACCGAAAGATCGGCCAACGCGACAACGCGCGTGGTGGTCGCGCTGATGCGGGCTCGTGCAGAAATACTGAAACGGCGATTGTTGCCGTAAAGCACGTATCCGCGCCACAGCACGTCCGCTTGCGGATCCGAGGTGGCGGGCAATTGCAGTCCCGTGCGCGGGAAAACGACTTTCCCTTGCGGGGCGATCTGCGGGCTAAAGGAGCGTAGCTCCATGCGGACGTCCGGACCGGACACATTTCCGATAGCCCAGGCGCTACGCATCGCTTCCAGAACATCTTCTGCTTCCAACGTCGCCATGGCGCGCTCGAAGCAAACATCGGGCACGGCTTCCAGCATGTCCGCTGCGACGCCTTGGTTTCGTGCAAGCCGTGCCAGTGCCTCGCCCTTCAATACCCGGCGTGTTCCAGGAGTTGGTGCATAGCCTAGAGCGAAATCAGCAGCGACAGTTGCAAACGCCGGCACTGCCGCAGCAACGTCCCGGGCGTAAATCCGCTCATCCTGAATCGGCAAACAACCGTCTGGTGGAGGAGCGACTTGAGGAACAACTGCCAGTAGAAAAGGAAGCGCCATGATCGTTTGTATAAAGATCATGAGGTGACGTTATTCATCTGCTGATACATCTCGTCGGCGGCCTTCACCACTTTGGAATTGGCTTCATAGGCGCGCTGGCTCACGATCAGATTGACGAACTCATCGACCACGCTGACATTGGATTGCTCGGTGTAGCCTTGCAGCAACGTTCCCAGTCCTTCCTGGCCGCCGGGATTGCCCACAATGGCGTCGCCGGAAGCTTCCGTAGGCGTATACAGGTTCTTGCCCAGGCTGTTTAAACCTGCCGGGTTGGGGAAATTTGCCAGCTGGATCTGTCCACCGATCTGCGCCGCGGTTTGGCCGGGCTGCGTATAGCTGACGGTTCCGTCCGTGGCGATGGTGACGGATTGGGCATCCGGTGGCACGGTAATCTGCGGATCGAGGAGATCCCCATCCGAGGTGACGATGTTGCCGTCTTTGTTCAGTTGAAAGTTGCCTGCTCGCGTGTATGCCAGATCTCCGCTGGAGCGGCGGATCTGGAAGAATCCCTTTCCTTGAATCACCACATCCATCGGATTGCTGGTCTGCGAGAAGTCGCCTTGCGTGAATACGATCTCATTCGAGGCGGTGCGTGTTCCCAAGCCAAGTTGTAAACCGCTGGGCACGACCGACTGCGCCCCGGCCGAGGCTCCCGGCTGGACCATGTTCTGATACATCAGATCCTGGAACTGCGCGCGGCGCATCTTAAATCCGGAGGTGTTGGCGTTGGCCAGATTGTTGGCGATGGTATCGACATTGGTCTGCTGGGCGGACATGCCGCTGGCAGCGCTATAAAGGGCTCGAATCATTAGTTCTCCTTGGCAAGCCTTTTAGGGAAGCTTAGCCGCCTACTCTGGCCACCTGATCGATGGCTTGTTTGTTCATGTCGGCCGACACTGAGACGGCCTTTTGCAGCATTTCGTATTGCCGCATTAAATCCACCAGCCGCACGGCCGATTCCGCCGGCGCGACGTTCGAGTTTTCCACCTTGCCCTGCGTGACGGTTGCATCCACTGCTGGCGTTGACTTCACCTTCGGATCGGTGACGCGATAGTAGCTGTTGCCCATCTTGTCCAAAGCGCTAGTGTTGGCGAAATCCACCAGTTGGATTTTGCCCAGATCCTGGCCGTCTTGCTGCACCGTGCCGTCAGCCGAGATTTGAATCGGACCTTGCGAAACAGCTTGAATTTTCTTGGGAGGAGAATTGGGGGGCACCACGGCGTTCACCGCGTAGCCGTCCATGGTGGTCAGTACTCCCGTAGTCGAAAGCTTGAACGCGCCATTGCGGGTGTAGAGTGGGCCCGATGGGCCGTCCACTTTGAAAAATCCCTTGCCTGTGAGTGCCAGATCCAGAGGATTGTCGGTGGGCGTGAGCAAGCCTTGCTGGAAATCGGTCCAGGCCTTCTGAATCACCGGCAGCGTGGTGGGCTGCTGCCCGTTCGCGGGGGACGCTTGCTCGCCTTGGTACAGGCTGTAGAACTCGCGGTCGACCTTAAATCCTCCGGTGTTCGAATTGGCGAGATTGTTGGACAGGATATCCAGTGCCTCCATACGGGCACGTAGTCCACTCGCGGCGGTTGCGGCAATCTGGTCCATTGGCTTGTGCCGGAAGAATTGCACGTACCCGGCCAAACGGCTCACAACAAAATTTCCCTAGGATTTTCCTAGAATTAAACGTGTTCCGTGCGATATGACTAGCCGGGCCCATATGCCCGCTCCGTCAGGTTCCCGACGCTATTCGCTGAACCTCTGACGATTCCTGGCTTCCTGCCTACCGGTCCGATCCCTCGCGAATCACGCTAACTGATTTATTGCCAACGATGCGGTGCCACCAGGCTGTGTGGCCGCGAAGTTGCATTAATGGCACCGACTCATGACAGCAGCAGGAGTGCAGCATATCGATTCCGGGGCATATGTGCCCGCGCCGCCATCTACTTCCGCATCGGACGCGAGAGGAGCCGGCGCGGCGGGTAAGCAGCCGACGGATCCCCAGTCCGCGGCAACCTCGGGCGAGCCTTCGGATTTCCACAGCGAGCTGGTATCGCAGCAGTCCGGTGGGCAACAGACAGCACCAGCAGGCCAAGCTGGTTCAGGAAAGCCGGGCGCCGGCAAATCCGGGAAGAAACGGGATGCGCTGCCGGACAACGCCACTGCTTCGGCTGTGGCGCCCGTGCAGGTGGCCGACCCCCAAAAGCAAGTCCTGCCACTGGTGTTGACGCTGCCGCAGACGAATGAGCCAGTCAAATCGGATGAGCAGGGCCAGACGCATGAGTCCCAGGACCCAGCGCAAGCCGCGTCCGACGCGTTGTCTTCCGTCGCGCGAGGGACCCAACTCACGCCACTTCCGCCAACCCCGGCGCTCAAGCCGTTCCCGAAACTCCGGCAGTCTGTGCAGGGGGCGGATGGAGAGCCAAACAAGCCTACGGCCTCGAACGCCACTCCCGCTGCCGGCATCGATCCCGGTACCGATTCAGGCAAAGTTCAAGTCGTGCCACTCCCGCCTCTTTCGTTCGGGATCCAAGACGTTCCGGTGCGGCAAGAAGGAAAGAGATCGGAAGATTCCGCGCCTCAGGATCCGGCAACTACGTCTGTTAAGGCCGGCGCGTCCACGAACAGCCGACCCGTTTCATTAGCCGACTTGAAGCTGCCCACGACTGCCGCTGAGCCGGCTGCGACACAGGTTCAAGCATCCGTCGATTCCGCCCCGTCGAGTCCCTCGGCGCTGGCGTTCGCCGCACGATTCGCGGCTGCTTCGCAGAAAACAGTCGAGCCGGTTGCGGCCAATCCCTCCCTGGCCGTCGCCGGTTCGCAGCCAGCGGCTCAAATCCCCGTGCGCTACGCGGCCACTGCCCAGATCATTCAAAACGCGGCCGTGGGCACGGAGCAAGACGGGCCGAAGAAAGACCCAGGCGACTCTGACGAGCGATTCGCCCGCCCCGATGCCAGGAACGATATCGTGCTGCCGCGATTCGAAGCCGCGAGCGAACCCGCTCCCAGCTCCGCGTCCGCAGCGCCGCAGCCGGCTGCTCCCACGGCTCGCCCGGAATCGATCATTGAACCGCCCGCCGCGCCGCCCACGTCTTCCCACGATATTCGCGTGCAGGTGCCGGACAACAAGGGCGGCTCCACTCAGGTCCGGTTCGTTGAATCCGGCGGTGAAGTTCGCGTTTCGGTGCGTACGGCTGACGAAGGACTGGCGCAGAACCTCCGCACACACTTGAACGATTTAACCCAGAAATTGTCCGACGGAGGCACGCCAGCCGAAATCTGGAAACCCGCCTCGAGCGCAGCGTCGGCGCAAAACGATCAGCAGCAGCAAGGCCAACCCGACGGGCGCGGTTCGGGCGGACAGGGGTCCGGCGGCCAGGGCGGACAACAGGATCGCCAACAGAAACGGCCAGCGTGGCTCGAGGAAATGGAAGCTTCGCTGCACGGCGAACAAAACTAGGGAACCACATTCAGAAACAACGGAGGAAATCTTCATGACGATTCAAGGTCAAAATCCGATCACCGACCCGACCGCAATGACGAACCAGATGGCGGCCAGCACCCCGACGGCTACCACTTCCAGTGCGGCCACCTCCAGTACGGCCACCCCGAGCATTGACGGCCTCGCCACGGAGAATACCTTTCTGCAACTACTTGTCGCCCAGATCAAGAATCAGGATCCGACCAACCCTACCGATTCGGTTCAGTTCCTCACTCAGCTGGCACAATTCAGCCAGTTGGAGCAGCTGATCGGAATCCGCCAGGAACTTCAGCCGCCCGCAGCGTCCACGGCCGGCACGAGCACGAACAGTGGGACTCAGAGTACCACTGGCACCACCAATTAATTCACCATTCATCTAAAAGGAGATTGATACATGTCTTTTTCAACAGCGCTTTCCGGACTGGCCGCGAACAACACGGCTTTGGACGTGGTCGGCAATAACCTTTCTAACTTGAACACCACCGGCTTCAAGGCCGACGCCATTCAGTTCAAGGACATCATGGGGCAGACCTCAGGCGCCACCGAGATCGGCGCGGGCGTCGCCACCTCGGGCACCAGCAAGCAATTCACCCAGGGATCCATTCAGCCCACTTCCGGGTCTCTGGATGCCGCGATCGAAGGCAACGGATTATTCGTTGTGCGGAATAGCGCGGGGAGCACATATTATACGCGAGCCGGCAGCTTCAAGTTTGATGGAACCGGAACGCTGGTCACCTCGACGGGCGAGAAAGTGCAAGGGTGGACCGCCGTCAACGGTGTGCTCAACACCACCGGGAACACCGGAGATATTTCCATCACCGCGGTCGCGTCACAGCCTCCGACCCCCACTACACAAATGACCTTGACCGCCAATCTGGACGCAGGCGCGGCGGTCAATTCGAGTTTTTCGACGCCGCTTCAAGTCGTGGATTCGCTCGGTGTCACCCACATCCTGACATATACCTTCACCAAGACCGGCTCGAACGCCTGGAAATATGACATTTCGATCCCCGGCGAGGATCTTACGGGCGGTACCGCCGGCACTCCCACTTCTTTGGCGAACGGCAATCTGACCTTCGATAGCGCCGGCGCTCTGACGTCGCCCTTGGCTACCGCTCCCGTCACCGTCAAGACCACCACCGGACTGGTGAGCGGAGCCGCCAATTTGGACATGACTTGGTCGCTATACAGCCCAGCCGGTGTCGGTTTGCTGAGCCAGTTCTCGCAAACCTCCGCGGCATCGGCCACATCGCAGGACGGCGTCCTGGCCGCGCAGCTCACCGGCATCACGCTGGGCGACGGTGGAACGCTGATGGCGACGTTCTCCAGCGGAAAACAGGTTTCCATCGCTCAGGTTGCCCTGGCAGCGATCGGGAACCCGGATTCGCTGCTTTCCGTTGGCAACAACAATTTCCAATTGGGTACGGATACCCTCACCCCGACGATCGGGCTTCCGCAAACCGGTAATCGCGGACAAATTCTGGGCGGTTCGCTCGAATCCTCCAACGTGGACCTGGCCAAGGAATTCACCAATCTCATCATTTATCAACGCGGTTATCAGGCCAATGCCAAGGTCATCACCACGCAGGACCAACTCAGTCAAGTGCTGCTCAATATCAAGCAGTAACATCTAGCGGCGAAGGAACAATCCGGTGACCTTGAACGAACAGATGGCGCATTACGGCAAGCTGCCCCTGCCGCTTGAACCCGAATTGGGCAGGTGCAGCCTGACGGTGGGAGAGATTTTGGCGCTCGCTCCGGGAAGCTTGATCAAGCTGTCCAGGCCGGTGGGCGAAAAGATCGACATCAACGTCGCCGGAGTGCGATTCGGATCGGGTGAACTGATCCGGATGGGCGGCGTATTGTCCTTGCGCATCGCCGGATTTCACACCGTCCAAGCCGACTAAAACCAATCGAGAGACCGACGAAACCCAATGGAATGGACCGAACAGTTATTGGCCGTGATGGTGGTCTTGGGACTGCTATGCGGTTCCCTGTGGCTCTTGAAACGAAAAGGATGGGCGCGAACCAGTTTTCGGCGGCCGGCCCGTCCCGGACAGCCACGTTTGGAAGTGATCGACCGTCTGGCGCTGGGACCGCAGCATTCCCTACATCTGGTACGACTGGCGGATCGAACTCTGCTGGTCGGGCTGTCACCTCAGGGATGCAATCTTCTCGAGAGCGGTCCGTCCGTGACGCTTCCGGCAGCAGGATTTGAAAACTGATGATTCGAGCGATCCGCGCTACATATCTGTTGTTACTGGCCGGGACTACGGCCATGGCCGCACCCGCGGCCAATTCTCCGCTGTCCAAGATGGGTGTAGGCTCAAGCGGCGGCACTTTGAGTTTGCCGATGGAGATCGCGGTCTCCCTCACGCTGCTCACGCTTCTGCCCGCAGCCGTGATGTGCATCACACCATTTCTGCGTATCACCGTGGTGCTGCATTTCTTGCGGCAAGCGCTCGGCACCCAGTCGACGCCCTCGAACCAGGTGCTGATCGGACTGGCGCTATTTCTCACCATCGTGATCGTGCAGCCGGTGGCTGAAGATATTTATCACAAGGCTTGGGAGCCGATGGACCAAGGCACCATGACTTCCGCCCAGGCGTTCGACGCGGGTTCGAAACCGCTCAAGACCTTCCTGGCCCGCTTCACCCGCGAGAAAGATATCAAGCTGTTTGTCGAAATCACTAAAGCTCCGCCGCCGCGGAACGTCGAGGATCTGAGCCTTTCGGTTCTGATTCCGTCCTACATCCTCTCCGAGCTGAAAACCGGATTCCAGATCGGCGCACTGCTGTTTCTGCCGTTCCTGGTGATCGACCTGGTGGTCGCGTCCGTGACCCTATCCATCGGCATGGTTCAGTTACCGCCGGTGATGATTTCTGCCCCGTTCAAGATCCTATTATTTGTATTGGTCGACGGCTGGAATCTGGTGGTGGGATCGCTGGTGAAATCATTTTATTAAACGAGAGAACTGATTCATGTCACCGGAAAACGCAATTCATATAATTCGCGAATGCCTGATGGCCGCCTTCTGGCTGAGCGCACCCCTGCTCGCGATCGGATTCTGTGTCGGCATCGCCATGAACCTCATCCAGGTCGCGACGTCGCTGCAAGATTCGGCTTTCAGCACCTTCCCACGGCTAGTCGCGTTTCTGGCAGGACTCGTGCTCCTGATGCCGTGGATGCTCAACAAGCTCACCACTTATACCTCCGCCGTCTTCACCGATATCGCCAAGTATGGGCACTGAGCTGAAGCTCGAGATTGGCACGCTGTATGCGTTCCTCCTCGTGCTGGCGCGGGTATCCGGCGTGTTTGTGTTCGTTCCGCTGCCCGGCATTAATGCCGGTCCGGGGATCATTCGCGTAGCGCTTTCCGCCAGCATCACTCTGGCTCTCATGCCGTTGTGGCCGGCGATGCCTTCCACCGGACTAGGTTTCGGAACGTTGATCGGATGGATACTGGCCGAGGCCGGATTGGGGATTGGCGTGGGTGTTGCCGTCGCCTTTCTGGCGGAAATATTTCAGATGGGCGCGCAGATTATCAGCTTGCAAGCCGGCTATTCGTTCGCCTCCACCATCGATCCGACCTCCGGCGCCGATTCGAGCGTTCTGTTGTCCATGGCGCAGACGGCCGCCGGACTGCTGTTCTTCGCGTCCGGTCTGGATCACCAGATTTTGTTGGCCTTCGCGCAGAGTCTTCGCGCGCACCCTCCGGGGCAAATCGTGCTCAATACCTCCATGCTCAACCAGGTGGTTCAGACGGGATCGGTCATGTTCAGCACCGGTCTGCGCCTGGTGCTGCCGTTGCTGGCGCTGCTCCTGATCGTGGATATTTCTCTCGCCTTGCTCGGGCGGCTCAATTCGCAGCTCCAATTGATCACTCTGGCGTTTCCCATCAAGATGCTGGTGTCGCTCGGATTGCTGGCGTGGCTGGTGTTGGTCTTCCCGCAGGTGCTTGCGCAGGCCGCGGCTCCCATCATGCGGCTGGTCCGGCAGCTTCTCCTGGGCTGATATCGAGTTGAGAAGAGTTTGAGATTCCCCTGTCATGGCCGGCGATTCCCACAGTAAAACAGAGAAGCCTTCACCGCGGCGACTGCATAAAGCCCGCGAGGAGGGCAAGTTCCCCGCATCGCGCGAACTGGTGGCGGCCACGCAGTTCATCGTGTTCATCGTGATCGCCTTTGCCTGGTTCCCGGGCTGGATGAGCACCATGAAGGCCATGCTGCGGAGTTCCCTGGCCGAGTCTTTTCACGCCGACCTGAGCGTCGCCACGTTTCCCGGTATCGCCTCCTCAATCCTGCAGCGTGCATTCATTCCGCTCTCGGTCATCGGGGGGCTCACCGTTGTCTTGACGCTGAGCGTCCACTTGTTCGTCACCAAGCTAGGCTTCAGCCTCCAGAAACTGACGCCCGATTTTGGCCGTTTCAATCCGGTGGCCAAGATCAAGAACATGGCTTTCCAGGGGCCCATGGCGCTGGTGCAAGCCTCGGCCATGCTGGTGCTGTTCTCACTGGCGATTGTCTCTATCGCCCGGGCGAACGCCGATCTGCTTCTCACTCTCCCGTTCATGAGTCTGGATTCGGGACTCCTCAAAGTCGGTACATCCATTAAGGACATCCTGTGGAAGGCCGCCGCGGTGTTCCTGGTGTTCGGGTTAATCGATCTGTTCCGCCAGAAACGCAAATTTAACAAAGACCTGCGGATGAGCAAGCACGAGGTCAAGCAGGAGTCCAAGGAGAACGAAGGAAGTCCGCTCATCAAGGGAAAGATCCGCCGTTTGCAGCGCGACCTCGCCCGCCGCCGCATGATGCAGAACGTGGCCACGGCGACGGCGGTGATCGTGAACCCGACTCACTACGCCATCGCGTTGCGCTACGACCACGAGACTATGGCGACCCCCATGGTGGTGGCCAAGGGCAAGAACTACCTGGCGTTGCGCATCCGGCAGCGCGCCCTGGAGCACAACATCCCGTTGGTGGAAAATCCGCCCCTGGCACAGGCTTTGTACAAGTCGGTGGACGTGGGCAAGGAGATCCCCGCGCATCTGTATCGAGCCGTGGCTGAAGTGCTGGCTTACATTTACCGGTTGACGCGGACGCGCCGCTAACGTTCGCTAAATATTTTCAGTCGTTTTGCCGATAGATCTTAGAAATGTGGTGGCTGGTTATATTCCTGTCGCAAGACGTTCACGCCCAACAGTCGGAACGCGTCCGCACGGCCATGGCCGCATCGATTGAAAAGCAGCGTGCGTCCATCGAGCAGCAGCTCAAATCTATCAAGGCGCCGGTGCCTCCGGTTCTCGCGATGCCACCGTCCCTTACGGTTCCACCTCCGGTGGCCTTCGCCTGCGATCCGGTGGCGCCGCCGGAACTAAGCAAGATGATCGACAACGTCGCGCGCGAGCACAGCGTCGATCCGGATCTGGTGCGGGAAGTTGCGCGGCAGGAATCCGGGTTCCACGCCTGCGCGGTGTCGCCTAAAGGCGCCCAGGGCCTGATGCAGCTGATGCCTGCCACGCAAGCGCAATTCGAGGTGCGCGATCCCTTCGATCCGCAAGAAAGCCTATCGGCCGGCGCGAAGCTGCTGAAGCAGCTGCTTGATCGCTACCATGGCGACCTGGCTCTGGCGCTGAGCGCCTACAATGCGGGCATGACTCGCGTGGACCGGACCTTCACCGTTCCCGAGATTCCGGAGACCAAGGGTTACGTAACCGATATCCTCGGCCGCCTCGGAAAATAGCTCACGATCCGTTCTAGGTGATCGGCACGGGCTGTGAAGGCGTCCGCAGGGACCGGACGATGATCCTGAGGTCGAACCCTGGAGAGAGATTGGCCGTGTAGTAAAGGTCGTATTCCAGCTCCAGCAGCGCGTCCGAATCCGGGAAATGGATCTGAGCCCATCCGGTTAATCCCGGGCGAACCGTCAAACGCTCCGTATAGTATGGAATGTGCTTGGCCAGCTCCGCCGAGAACTCCACACGCTTTGGCCGGGGGCCCACCAGCGACATCTCGCCTCGCACCACGTTCAGCAGCTGCGGCAGGCCTTCCAGTCTCACTTTTCGCACCAGACGCCCCAGCCACGAAGTCGAGTTGAACCTCAGTAGCGTGAACGGAATGTTGTTAAGTCCGGAGCAGCGCCAACGCTGAAAAACAGGTTTCGACGGGGCCGTTACCTTCAACGCGATCATGATCAGCAACAGCAAGGGGAGCGCAAACACTAGTAAAACGAGAACGGCCAGGTTCGAATAGATGGATTGGATGGCTAGATTCTGGGGCTTCGGTGTCAGCTCGCCGAACATGAGCCGCGGAGGGCGCAGATGGTGGGTCGAGATTCGCTCCAGGGCAGATTCGTAGAATTCCGCGACGCTTTCAATCGCTACGCCGCCGGAACGCATTTCCAGCAGCAAGGCAGTGGGCAGCTCGCGCTTGGCTTCCTGCACCACGATGTAGTCAGGACGATGCTCCTTAAGTGTGGCCTCCAGAGTGTTCGGATCCTCCAGGGGCCCGAGCATCTGAAAACGGCGGCTTCGGAACATCCGTGAGCGCGCTACTGCTTCAAATGCGGGGTCGGCGTCCAGCAGCAGGACTTTGAACGGCGCGCGCGAGGTGGGCACCAGAATTCCGAAGATCCAGTACCACAGCGTGAGAAGTACGGCGCAGAGCGCGCTGCTGAGAAGCATGGCTTGCGGGGGCAAAGAGATGATTCGTGCGTAGGAGAGGAAGGCCTCCATCAGGAATCCGGCTCCCAACGCGAGGGATATCTGTCTGAGTCTGTCGGTCATCGAATCCCATTGCTGTGGGTCGCCGACTTCCAGGCATAAAGTTACGCACGCGACCACGAAAGCCAGCGAGCCCAAAGAGCTCCACGGGTCGACCTGCAAATTGAATAAAAAGTCGTCTCTCGAGATCAGGAGCTGAGCCGCGGTAAAAGACGCAGCCACCAGGATCATGTCGCCGATCCGGAAGATGCGCCGGCTGGAATCTCGGGGTCGGGAGCGCAAAGCCTTAGCCAAAAACGCAGTCTAACACGCTGCGTGCTTCCGAGCCGATTGGGAGTTTAGAACCTTGGGCTTAGAGAACTGCTTCGCTGGTCCAATTCTGCAGCTTGCCTTGAAGGGCGCGGCGAACGGTATCCAGAAACGGAGTAACCATCATCGGCAATACGCCGGAATCGAACGGGCGGGTGAGCCGTAACCAGTCCTGCTCACTGAGCGGAACGTGTAGCGACCAGCATTCCGAATCCCCGGCGCTGGCCGCGCCTTTTTGCCAGATACGCCCGCGTAGGCAAAGCTCGGCCCCCGAGAAGCCAAAGTCGTCGATACCGGCCGCCAGCACCCGCCAGCAATCCTCCTCGGACTGGGCTTCCCCGAGCTTTTCGGCCAGCATCTCCAGGCGTATTCGGCCGCCTAGGGTCCGCTGCAATTCGCCGCCGAACAGCAGACGGCTGGCCAGGCCAAATTCCGCGTAGCGTAATTGGCGGATTCCCACCCAGGCGACGATACAAATAACCAGAACGACAGGTCCGTAAAACAGACCGGCGTAGGGATGGGTCAGGAGGAGTGCGAAGGCCGCGGCCGCTGCACAAACCAGATACAGCACCAATACTGCTCGCGAAGGAGCCAAGCCGCGGTCCAGCAGACGGTGATGGATGTGTCCGCGGTCGGCGGAAAAAATGGGTTGGTTGCGCAGAAAGCGTCGTAGAATCGTGAGCGAAACGTCCAGGAGCGGAATGGATACCGCCAGCAGCGGAACGGTCATGCCCACCAGGGTCGCGGACTTCTGCGCCCACACCACTCCGAAGCATCCCAGCAAGAACCCGATCAACATTGATCCGGAATCGCCCAGGAAAACCGTGGCGGGGTTGAAGTTGTAGCACAGAAACGCCAGCAATGCTCCCACCAGTGGAATACTGGCATAGGCGAGTTGCATATTGTGTGCCTGCAGTGCTGCAACCAGCATGGTCAGCGAGGCCACCAGCCCCATGCCCGAAGCCAGGCCGTCCAGGCCGTCCACCAGGTTGAAGGCATTCGTGCAGGCCAGCAGCCAGAATAAAGTGAGCGGCAGACTCAACCAGATGTGATCGGCAAAGAGCCCGGCTACACCCGCCACGCGGACACCTGCCCAATAGGCCAGTGCTGCCGCAGCCAGTTGTCCGAGTAGCTTTTGCCAGGGCTTCAGGCCGATCAAGTCATCGGTCAGGCCGGTGGCGAAGATCAATCCCGCAGCGGGGATCATGTTCCAAGCCAGCGGCAGGTAGTCCAGCAATAACCGCGACTCGGTTGAGAATGGGTAGAGCGCGACCACATAAGCGATCGCGATGGGGATGCCGCCTACCCGCGGGATGGGGTAAACATGGACTTTACGCCGCCGATCCGGCTTATCGACGATCCCGTAAGAGCGGAAAATGTCGCGGAAGATCGGCGTCAGGATGAGACATACGAGGAAGGCCTTCAGGGCCAGCCACATCAAATCTTTCACGTCGGTTCCCCAGCCTATTGTCCGCGCTAGGTGATAGTGGTGTCAATACTTAAGAGGAACACCTCATTGAGCGCCGGGACCCAGCCGATAAGATAAATTATGACGTTCCCACTTGTTCTGGCCTACCTCTTTGCCGCTGGTACTGGCGTCACTATGGTTTACCTGGCAAGGCAGAATCGAAAGCAGGGATGGCAGCGTCCCGCCCCGAGGTGGTTTGGGGTGGAACTCGGAACTCAGAGGGCCGCAATGCCCGCCACGGCAGCTACTGAATCCGACGCCGGTGACCTCTTGCCGGAGCTTCTCCAGCTCAATCGCCAGTTGGCTGCCCTAGGAACTACGAATCGACCCGAAGTCGAGTCCTCTAAGGCCGAATCCGCCGAAACCGCCGAACTGGTCGGCAGCCGTAAAGTATAAAATCGATCTGCCGGTTATAATAAGCGGCAATGAGCAATGCTACGGTCGTAGCGTTACGGGATTTAAGCCAGCCTGATTCCACCCATCCGGAGAATTCTCAGAGGAGCGCCGAATTGGTGTCTTCAAGTCCTGTGTGGGTTGAACTTGATCTGACCGACGGGGGAGCCCATATCGTTGGCGGTACTCCTGTCGGGATCCAGACCGGCGATACAATCTACGTGGGACACGTGGAGAACGGGGAAACTCAAGGTACTAGCCAGCGCCTGCGGGTTCGTGTTGACCACTGGCTGGCTGTCCAAGACGTCGCGTCGGTTCAAAAGGTGTGGAGCCAGGAGTAGTCGGATTAATCTTCCAGCGTTTCCGTTCCCACTCTTGTTCGCTTCCACAAGCGCTGGGGCGAGACTAGAAACACTGAAATCGAGCAGAAAGACGCCGCCAGCATTACCAAGAGGGTCCGCGCCGGCGAAGTGATTCGTTTCAGCACGGCCTTCTGGGGAAGCAGCGAATCGAAGGCGGCCAAGGCGAGAAAGGCCGCAGCCGCGGCGAGAGCAGCTTCCCGCCAGGCCGGATTGAGCCACAAGGCGCTCGCCAGCGCCGTCAGCGCCAGCCAGGGCAAGGCCAGCCGTCCCACCTTGTGTGACAGGAAGTGCAGCCACATCCGGTCCCGGAAACCAAGCAACTCTGGCCGACGGGCCAGAATTTGCCACAGGCCCGCCAAAGTACGCATGCGGCGTTCGAACTCCGAGCTCAGCGGCGACGCCAGATCGTAGGCTTTCGCTTCCGCATCCAGGATCATGCGATAGCCTTGAAAAAAGGCTGCCAGGGGAAATGCAGCATCGTCGCCCAGCGTATCCGGCGGAATCGATTCCACCAGTTCCCTGGGCATGGCATAAATGCATCCGGTGGCTCCGAAGATCGAGTCGATCCGGCTCATTTGCTTGCGAGCCCAAACCTCATAGCGCCAGTAGAGACCCATGTCGGCTTCTTCCTGGCGGTCGCCTGTGAGGATGTGAAGTTCACCGGTGACGCTGCCCACGGTCGGGTCGGCAAGACATGCCACCAGGTGTCGCAGACTGTCCGGCGCCAGTCTTTGCCGGACGTCGGTGAAGAACAGAATCTCCCCTTGTGCCTGGCGGATGCCTGCATTCAGGGCCGCGGCTTTACCTCCCTTCGCCACACGCAGGAGGCGAACGCCGGAGGAGACGAATTCAGCGGCGATGCTGTCGGTGGCGTCCGTGGAAGCATCGGAAATAACCAGGACTTCCAGCAGTTCCTTGGGGTAATCCAAAGCGAGGATCGACTCCAGCTTCGGTCGGAGAAAGCTCGCCCCGTTGTACACCGGCAGGAGCACGGTGACGGACCGGAGCCGCGTTAGATCTTTCGCGATCGCAGGCCGCTGACGCCACGGGTAAACCGCGAGCAAGAAAGGGTATACCGCCACCAGATAGACGAACAAGCCAATCGCTAGAGTGAACAGGAAAATGGGAGTGTGGGCGGATCCCTCGATCAACGTTTTGCCTTTCTTTGCCTGTACGTCATCAGGCAGAGTATGTTATCCGCCGAACGAGATCCAAGAACGGTTTGCCACTCCCTCTACTCTAATCATAGTGTCCAAATCGTCCCGGGATTCGTGATCGCATGCGGGAGCGTTACTATGTTCGTCGTTTGCGATCGCCCTATTATTTGATGACGATCCGCACGCCGTTAGATGGCATGCCGTTCACGGTGACCAGAACAGTGGCGGTACCCGTGCCACGCAAAACCGTAGGGAGAAGCACACGGACCAGATCCAGGCCATCGGATGTGGTGGAAGGGCCGGCGAAGTCAACCGGGAGCAGTACATTTCCGACCATTACCTGCACCGAATTGAGACTCGGACGGTTTCGCACGCCAGTCCCGTAGAGTGTCAGATAGACTTTATCCGTGTCGGAGCCGAGGTCGATGGGGACGGCAACGAACAGATTGGTCGTATTATCCAGCTGTGCTACCTGCTCATAACTGGTGTTGCTTCCGTTGACCCGCGTCAAGTCCGCCGCCGCTAGCTGGTCTGCGTTCAGGAAGAATAGTCCGGGCGCGATGGTGGAGATGTTCAGACTCCCGAGCGTTTGACTTTGATCGCCGCTCACCACGGTGACCGTGGCCGACCCCACGGCCGTATCTGGGGGAATCTGGAAGTTGATCTGGTTGGATGAGACGAAATAAAGCCCCGCTGCGCGCTCTACGCCGTTGCCATCCTTAACGGTTACCGTGCAATCTCCAAGCGTGGTCGGAAGAGGGCGCACCGTAGCGGATTGCGATCCGTCGGCAAGCTGTGCGCCGAATATCGTAACCATAGAACCCGGCGCCGCTGGACCCGGCTTTTGGCTGGCGGCGGACACCAGGACCAGCCCGCTGTCGACGCGCAGCTTGACGGCCGCGGTGGTTGTTATTTGCAGGCTATCCCGTAGCGTAATGTTGATCGTGAACGTTCCCGCCGCGGCAGCTGTGCCCGTGATCATGCCGTCGCTGCTGACCGTTAAACCACTCGGGGTGGATGCGACGGTCCAAGTATAGGGCAGGGTACCGCCTGCCGCGGCCAATTTAGACGAGTAGACCTTTCCTATTTGAGCATCGGGAAGCGAAGTCGTGACGATGACCGGGGCGCTGAATACCACCGTGATGAGCGCACTGCTCTGATTGCCCGCGGTATCGCGAGCTGTCACCGTGATCTGGTTCGAGCCATTGCGAAGCGTAATGCCGCTTGCTGTCCAATTGGCGGTTCCCTGGGCCAGCCCGAGGATGCCTTGATCCGTCGCCCAGACCACCTGGGTGGTCGTGGGGGACGCAGTTCCCGCTAGAGCGATGCTGCTCTGCGAGGAAACATAGGTCGGCTGGTTGGTCGGCGATGTGATGTTAATGCTTGACGCACCAGTCTGTCCGCCAGGCATTAGTTGAACTATGGCGGTCCCGGTCTTAGAGGGATCCCCGACGCTGGTGGCGGTAATGGTGACGGACTGCGTGCCGCTGATGGTCGAAGGCGCCGTGTACAATCCGTTCGATAAGGTCCCGATCGAGGGACTCATGGACCAGGTTACGGAGGTGTTGGCGCTGCCGGTGACCAGCGCCGTGAATTGCGCAGTCTTCGAGGCCGTAAGCGCGGCACTTGAAGGGCTCACTCCTACGCTGACGCCGCCGCCGGCAGGGGGCGTGAGCGTAACTGTCGCGCTGGCGGATTTCGTGGAATCGGCTACGCTGGTGGCTGTGACGGTGATCAGCAGCGGGTTGTTGATCACGGAAGGCGCGGTGTACAACCCGTTCGACAAACTCCCGATCGAGGGAGTCATGGACCAGGTTACGGCAGTGTTCGCGTTGCCTGAGACGGTCGCCGAGAACTGCGAGGTCTGGGATGCCGCCAGAGTCGCACTCGTGGGATTGACGTTCACGATGACGCTGCCCAGCGGCGCCAGCTGAACCGTAGCGCTGGCGGATTTAGAAGAATCCGCGACGCTGGTAGCGGTAACGGTGACCGACTGCGGAGTACTGATCACCGAAGGCGCCGTGTACAATCCGTTCGACAAGCTCCCAATGGCGGGAGTCAGGGACCAGGTTACGCCCGTGTTCGCGTTCCCGGTGACGGTTGCCGTGAATAGCTTGCTTTGCGATGCGCTGAGGGTTGTACTGGAAGGGCTGACGCCAACGCTTACACTGGGCGGAGGCGCCCCTGGAACCGAGATGGTCCCCGTTCCCCCGCTGGCTGGAATCGAATTACCTACTGCTGTAGAGGCCACCGCGCTAGTAATCTGAATCGGAATCGAATTCGTCGATGGATTTGCTGCAATCTGGAACGTCGCAATCGCGACCGTGCCGTCGGCCATCGTGGTGGAGTTAAAACCTGCCAGCAGGCAGCTGTTACCGGAGCACGTAATGCTCTTGCCGGCGTTTGTGGCAGAGGTTCCGGCGACCACTGTGACGCTTGTAATATCGGAAGAGTAGGTGAAAGACCATTGCAGGCCCGCAGTCTGTGCCCCCCCAGAGGACGCCAGAGTGATTGGCAGATCGATCGTTGAGCCGGCTGTTCCCGAGCCCGACCCGATCCCCAGAGTCACACTCTGTCCAAACGACATGCTTTGGACTCCGAGCAGTGCAAGCAGTGGAAGATAGCGTGTCATTAGCCTCACCCTCAATACATCGACCAACGCGGGCAATTCTCTATTGGATCTTTCGCTTAGGTGGTACTAAAGCAAGTCAGAAACAGGCCCTAGATAGCGATTGCGGGGATATATCACGGCCCTGTGTTGCAGGTTGCGCCCAAACTGGCACTGACCACTCTCATCACATCGACGACCGTGCAACTGCCATCGCCGTTCAAGTCCCCATTACCGCAAGCCGAAATTGCCAGTGCTTGGTTCGTTGCCAATTGCACATCGATCACGTTGACGTGTCCATCCGCGTTCAGATCGCAGCTAGCGGAGGATTGTCCACCACCAGCGAACGAGGTTAGTCCATCTCCATACCACTGATTCACCTTCAACGTTCCAGTTCTCCAACCAACAGCGTTGAACGAATCGTAGTAAATTTCGGACGCCTGCTTGCCCGTCAACCCCCCTTGGTCGAAGGCATGCGCAAACAGATCATCACCTTTATCCCGATATTGGGTATCGCCCGTGTAGGCGTAGTACCACCAGAACGCGTGAACGACCATCATTTGAAGAGACTGCCAGGCAAGAGGGCGCTGCCCGCAATTCCCTATAGGGTCGCTAACGAACCACAGAAAAGAACTGGAGCACCAGGGACTAGCATCGGGACCTTCTATGTTCATCCAAACATGATTTGTTGAATCGTAGTCCGCCCAAACACGATCAAGAGCTCGTTTAATCGCATAGGGAGCCCTTGGGTCACTACTCAGTTGCCAATCTGCAATCAGCGCGTGCGCCGCTAAACCCATCTGAAACTGTTGTTGGTTATATCGAACCCCGGAGGCATCGGATTCTGTCGCCCGTAGAACCATACCGTAGAGTCCGTCTCGAACATCGGTCCAGTGGGGCATTGTAAGATTCCCGTATTTTCTCAAGGCAACTGCGTCGTCCAGACCATAGGCATTTTCGCGCAGGTATGTGTGGGCCAGCTTAGGGCCGTACGCAATCATATAGTTGTTTTGCATCAGCAGACCGGCGGCACAATACGAAGGGTCATTGAACACCTGGCAGGCCCGAAACAGACTTTCGGTGAAATGGGCGTAGCCGATCATGTTTCCCCCGTTGTTTATCACGTAGGACCTAACACTCTGCAAATCTGTAGTCCCACTATGACCCATACCGACTTGGAAACAACCACTCCGGTAGACGGGGTTACCTGTGTAGATGGCCATGTTGTCGAACAGCAAGTTCCACCCGTAGAAGGAAACTGTCGCACTTGTAGCAGCTCCGAGGCTATTTACAGGGGAGGGTCCAGTCAGAGGGTCGCAGTAATTTGCGGGACCTGATATTGAACTTGCTGGAGCGCTACCATTGCCGCACAAAGACCCGGGACAAGGGCGGGCAGTCATGACGCCTTCCCAATACGCAAGACCGGGGGGGGATGTGAAGCTGGTGGGTGGTGCGTAGGTGACGTTCGGAGGGGCGACCACCTCGATCACCCAGTCAAAAGTCGTGCAGTTCGCACCGGTACTGGTGCCACAAAACGTAAAGTGCGTCGTCATCGTACCTGGGACTGCGTTCGACGGCACGGACGCGATAATACAGATCGTCCCATTTAACGGACCAGAGGGGCTATAAACTCTCCCGTTAGATGCCGGAGCGGGGTGATTGCATTCCGAAGTCGTATAGGGCGCCATATAGGTGAATGTGGTGCCCGCGGGAAACCCAGTTGGGTCGGAATTCAGGAAAATATTAACATTTTGGTACAAAGACGCTGTATGAATCCCGGTACCCGAGTCACTCACAGTCTGTAAGGTTCCAGTGCACGGACCCGGGAGAGAATAGTTATTCCCATCTTGCTTCAGGTGAAACGTACCCGCCCCTGCTACGCCGACATCGCAGACATTCCAATTCGGCCAATAACCATCCACGATTGTGTACATCCCTCCGGGCAGCGTCCCCGAAGATTCGGCTGTAAGCAGGTCTCCATTAACCGGTGTATACGTACCGCCCGTCACTGTGAATATGCTGGTCGCTGGATCGACTGTGAAATTAAAAGCAAACATCGGGGTGGCGGCAAAAAAGGTGCGACTGCCTGCGATGACTGTACGCGGTCCGGCAAAATCCCAGAAGCGGACGTGCGGGAACGGGGCGGCAGAGAGGCATGAAGCGAGGCAGATGAATTGGAGAAGGAGTCGTTTCATGGTTTAGGCCTGCGTTGGTTCCCTGGGCTGCGCAGACCAAGGCTTAGTCACGTTTACAGTATGTCAGTAA
>Ga0105238_10000394_pt1 | contig 46531 bp, 33 predicted proteins | sample KBSC34metaG_FD_81526 | JGI IMG/M metagenome (GOLD analysis project Ga0105238, IMG submission 81526) | Corn rhizosphere microbial communities from Kellogg Biological Station, Michigan, USA - KBS C3-4 metaG | ecosystem: Host-associated > Plants > Roots > Rhizosphere > Soil | place: Michigan, USA...
AGTCCGTCCGAACAGGCGGTCACTGAACTTCGACCTCAGCGGGGGTGATTGTCTTTGCCGCCGATTCGCTGCCGGTGAATTCTGGCAAAGAACACTGCGTTGCCTGCCAGCCATGGTGGCGCAATGTTCCCCGAAAGGGTGCCGCCCCGGTGAGTTTTCCCGTCAGCCGGTAACGTGCCGCATCGAACGCAGCAGGGACTTCGACCGGTGCCCCTTCCTCGTCATTCAGAATCGGGCGAATGGCAAAAAAGCGATCGAGGACCGAACCACTGTCTCTGTGGATTTCGCGTACCGCTGCGCCCACCTGGTCGTCTGAATAGCCACTCAGGTCCTCTTTCAAGAAGTCGACCAGTCGAGCTTCTCGTTGCAGGGTCGCCAACAGGGTGATCGCTTCGCTTTGAGTCGGTTTCGGTTTGGGAGGCGGTGCAACCGGAAGCGATTTTGACACAGGGGGGGCCTCCGGTGCCGTGAGTGCTGGTGAGTTATTGAGTGCCAGCTTGATACGGGTCGCTGTTGCGCCGTTGAACAGCGATGCGAAGAAGGCCCGAAACGCAATCCACACCCGACCCATGACATCTCACTCCTCAAGCATCACCATTCGCGACGAATGGAAGATTCTATCTGAACTTCTTCACTAAACCCGAAGTAGCGCGATTGAGTCTGAAATTGTCAACCAACCGCGTTCCAACGATCGAAATACGCCAATCAGATGCGTTGAGTCATGCGACAAGTATCTGACTGCCAGAACGGCGGACATTGAGAGGTCTAGGCCGCGCGGGTGAACCGAATCCGATGATCGACTGAGGCCAACCGAGATTGATGTGCATCAACTTTCGTGGCGGAATTCGTTAAATCGAAGGTACTGCCAGTGCAGGTACACAGACGACTGCGTTTTTAGCTTGTCGTGATGCCCAATGGCAGCAACCCTACCTTCATGCAGCACGACAATTTGATCGGTGCGGCGGATCGTCGACATGCGAGCCGGCAGGAAGATCACTGTCCGATTGCGACAGATTCGATCATACGCGTCTGCCAGCAGGGCCTTCGTATCTTCGTCGAGCGTCTCGGAGGGTTCTTCGATCACCAGCAGGGCCGGGTCACGCACGATGGCTCTGGCCAGACTCAATCGAAACCGCTGACCCGCATCCAAGGAGTCGCCTTCGCTTGTTAGAACGGTCTCGTACCCATTGAACAACTTGACGATAAAGTTGTGCGCGTGCGTCATCTTCGCGGCATCAGTCACCTGCTGTAGCGTCAGATCAGATTGTCCGCCGCGAATGTTTTCGACGACCGTTCCTTCGAATGGTGGATCATCGGCCGCCACGAAAACCGTTTCCGCTCGAAGTGATTCTAGTGTGACCCAGGAGATGTCTTCGCCGTCGATCATCACTCGGCCTTCGCGCGGCTCAATAAATCGAGGCAGCATCATGGCGACCGCTTTGGCTTCTAGCGGGTCGACCGAAACGATGGCAAACGTCTTGTCGACTTCCAATTTGAAATCGACGCCGTCCAGCATCTTCCGACCTTCAGCAGTCTGATACTTCACGTTCTCAAAATGCAGCGTCTTGCTCATCGGTTGCAGGAACTTGGCACCGACCGCCTGACTGACGGAAGGAATCTGGTCGAGATAGCGGTGCACGCGATCCGCTGACAACTTCAACTCACGACGAATAGGCGGTAGCCGTCGCAGTTCGCGAATCCCTGGAATCGCCAGTGGAATGGCGATTAGAAATGTCAGAGCTTCTGCCGCCGTCAGACCGATTCCACCCGCTGTACTGTGCGATGAAAATAAGTTGTCGCACACCAGATAAATCAGGAACGCAAGTAGTGTGATACAGCACAGCACGATTCTGGATTGCGGATAGAAAACCTGATCGGTGGCACGCGCCGAATGCAATAACTTGGCGTGGTAGCGTTCCAGATGCTTCTGAAACTGTTCGTGTTGACCTTGCTCGATTCCCAATCCGCGAATCAGTCGAGCATTCTTCAAATTGGACAGCAAAGTGTGCTCTTCGGCGCGTCCCTGATCCTCGGCCAGTCGCTGTTTTTGCAAGGCCGATCGACGAACAACATCCAGAACCATCAGACACAACAGCAGCGGTGCGATCCACTGGAGTGCCAGCTTCCAATCGAGCGTCAGCAGAATCAGGGCGATGCAGGCCAGTTCCAATGGATAACGCAGCATCCGATAGACCGATTCGTACAGGCCATTTCGGATCGTATCGACTTCGGTTGTGAAAAGTCGGATGGCCATCTCCTGGCCTGAACCGTCGACGTCTTCTGGACCAAGTCTCAAGACCTGTCGATGCAGGTTTCGGCGTGTCGCCGTGACGCCCTCAGTCGCCACCCACTGGGCGCCGGATCGCAGTTGTTTCAAGCAGAAGTCACGCATCACGAACAGCACGATGCCGATGAGCAATAGCCAAGAGAGGGCCAGGAAGTTGGATTGCAGCCAATCGACGCGCCGGAACAAGGTTGAGACGGCCGAACCCCACCACAAACCTCGCGTATGCCAGACGGCCGGCAGGATTCCGCGCTCGACAAACTCGACATGGATCGGCTCGGTCGATTCCGGTGCGGGTTTGGCTCCCTCGGCCGGCGGGTTGATGACTTTCAGGCCCGTCAGTTGCTGGAATTGAGCGGCCTCGGTCGGGGATAGAACGAGATCCACGCGACCTCGCTCGATCATCAAACCCAGCACCAGATTCAGATCGAGCAGCAGCAGCAGCAACAGAATCGCCGCTGCGATTGACCAGAGCGCCGCGATTCGGGCGTGTCCACGAATCAAGCTTCGTCGGGAAAGAATTCTTTCAAGCGAACTTGCGGGAGCCGCATCCACGAACTTTTCCGATCTGCGAAAGTGGTATTACAAAATCACGCGAGGTCGCGATCCTCGAAAAGGATGAATGCCATCAGAATGGCGATTCCCGAATACGCGGCACAATAGATCGCCGACAAACCCAGGTAATCGGGTGGAATCAGCGCACCTGTCGCGACGGCCGCGCTGATGTTGAACAACTCAAGTGCCGGCAACGCCGTCGCAATCAGTCGCGCCATAAACTGCACGAATTCCAGCTTCAAAACACCGCCTTGAACCAGCAAACCGGTCAGGTGTCCCACGACGAAAATCGCAAAACAACTGGTCAGATTCACCACCATTGGCAAACGCGTCGAAATGGCGACGCTGATCGCCGACATCACCACAATTTCCATGATCAACAGGGCCACCCCTGGCATCACCTGATAGACCTCGTGAATGCGTTCCGCGTGCGTCGGGACTGGTTTCGACCCTTCGTGAGCGTCGTAATTCACCTTCAAATAGATCAATACCAGAAACACGGTGACGACGGGCAGCATGTACCACAGGATAGCCTGAAGGATCCCGATGTACTTGCCGACCACGAACTGCCGTCGATTGATCGGCTTGGACAGCAGAGTCATGGCAGTCTTGCCATCGATTTCTTCAGCGACACTAGTGCTGGCCGTCCAGACGGCGATGAGCAGACCCGTAATCAGAATCGTCGCCAGTCCACAGTCCTTCACCATTTTGACGTCTTCGCCCAGTGTGAAGAAAGGGATGAAGTAATTCATCACCAGCACCACAATAGCCAATGACATACACAACAGGAAAACCGGTTGGCGAACGGCCTCTTTGGTCGTCGCACGAGCGATAATTCCCGCCTTGGTTGTGTAGGAAAAGACCGCGAGCGCGGCGAGCAATAACAGGCTCACCACGATTGTTGGAATCCAATTCACTTGTTCAATCGTCATGACTTCTTCTGCAGCGAAAAGAAATGACGAACCCAGTGACAGCGTCAACATGAACAACCTCGTACGGACAAAAACTTCTCAAATGGCATCGGCGTAAGGATCTCTCTACGCGGCGAACCGTACGTCGAACCATCGAAGTTTGTTGGACAGAACTGACTAATGTACCGAGGTCAACCACCGAAGAAAACCGGTTCCCGGTGAAATGTGCTGATCTCAACCAGAAGATCCAAGAGTGGTGCGGGCGCAACGTTTATGACAGCTTGGCGAGCCCTGCCAGATGTCCAAACTGGTGAACAGACGAGGAGTCGGCTGTCATTCAGCCAGGCTACTACTCAATCGATCGGACATGATTTCAGAGATTGGATCGACGCGAACGGCATCTGCGAAATGCGCCTCGGCTGCTCAACCCACTTTCGAGCAACCGAGGCCAGAGTCTTCGCAGTCCCCAGCCCATTAACCGCAGTCAAATCCCAGTGTCAGAAGAAGTTACATCTCGTTGACATAGTACAAAGGCGATTGAATGAACCGCTTTTGCCGCTCGCGATCGCTAAACATCCAAGTTCGGCCTCGCCACGTGACCGCCATGCGAGGATCACCCGGTCCTGGCATCGATCCTTCTCGAGAACTGACCAGGCATTGTCCGTCTGCGACGGGCCAGTACTTATCTGGATCTGCTTGAAACCGTTGTCGATGTTCTTCCGACTGAAAGCAAATCGTCTGACCACGATGCTCAGCTGAGAATTCAGGACTGCCCTTTCGAGCGCGGGTTTCTTCCAGCAGACTGACCAGACAGAAACCGTCGAAGCCGAATTTGACTCGGTTCGCCGGGTCCACGGCCGAGGCGACCTGGCTGGCTTCGTTCAAGGCATTCTGTTCCGCCTGGCTTTTCACCACCGGAAGCAGGGTCGAATACAACGTATCGGCCGACTGGAAACCCTTGAATCGTTTCACGATCGTCAAATCGGCGGCCACGATCAGGGTCGTGGGGAACGCGTCGATGTGAAATCCTGAAACCAATTCGGGATGTTCGTCAGCGTCGATCGAAAGTGGTACGAATTCTGCTTTGATCAGCTCAACAACTCGCGAATCCGCAAAGGTCAACTGCTTCATCTGTTGGCAGGGACCACACCAGCTTGCCGTGACTCTGACCAGTACCGGCTTGCTGTCGCGGTTTGCCTCATCCACTGCTCGACGATACGACGTCCGCCAATCAATTGATGGTGCCGAGTCGGCGCCCCCGTAATCCTGGGCCTCGGCGGTCACATACGCCAAGGCGACCATCAGCAGGCTGCTGCACACCGCCCGCCCGAATCGCAAAGATCCCATACCATCCTCCTGGGCCGAACCATTGGTTCTCAAATCATCCTTGTCTTCCATGCATTCCCCGAGGCCAGCTCACGGCCCAGTCGCCGACCAGTGGCGGGGAGGGTCGCAAGAATAGTGGGGTGGGTATGGCTCGGCTACTGACCGGAATCGGACCTACCTTTCAGTTCCTTAAGCAAGAAAAAGACCTCTTGAAATACTGGAAGAGACTGTTCCTCTGGTCGTTTCAGGTGCTTACGGCGCCGCTCCACCGGTCGCCGCGGTCGAATTCATCGTAATCTGGGCAATTTTGGAGGGATTTTTTGACCCGAATTTTTCTTTTTTTGTTCCTGTTTTCGGGCCAGGAAACCTCCCGGAAGGGTCAGTCGACAGTTGGTTCCGTATTCATTCTCTGATCATCCAACCGGATAACGCCTCGGCCGACCCGCCCAAAAAAAGAACCGCAGCCTCATCACTGGGGCTGCGGTTCCGGGCGACTGTAGTTTATTTGTCACGCTCCTCCCGCCAGAGTTACGCGACACTACAATCGGGACGTTGTACTCAAGGAGCAGGCGGCAATAACAAGGGCATTTCACCTTCGGGCGATTCACCTGAAGATGTTGTTGAGGAACCGAAACTCTTTTCGCTGTTATTGTTTGTGTTCGCTGTCGGCCATTGTCGTGAACCGTCGTAACGCGACGATCGAGGTGTTACGACTGGCAGGCTGCGGGGTGCAGGTGACGGCAGGTCGATCGTTTCGTTGTCGATCGGTTGCGGTCCCGTGAGCGGAATTTCACTACCGGTTGATCGCGAGTGAACGACCTCTTCTGTCGTGGCACGGTCCGTGTCACGCGCTGGATATTTGGGCTTGCGCAACCGGACCGCTGTGCTGTGGTCATCTGCTTTTGCGCCAGTCTGATGAACGTCGTTCGCCTGTCGCCCGAAGCTGGGAAACTTGAACGACGAATTCAGGAAGCTCTTTCGCTGTGATTTCTGAACCGATGGGCTGGGCGGAACTTCTGGTTCCGAATAGCCAGGGACCGGCAGGATTTCGGGTGCGTTCTCTGGCATTGGTGTCGGAGTGAGACTGTCGTCGATCGGCGGCGTCGATCGTTCGAACGAACGGTAGAATGGCATCGACCACGAGCCAGGATTGAAACCCGAACCCGAAGAGATCGACGCGCTGCGGCAACCGGAAATCAGCAACAGTCCTGACGCAAACGCTGTTGCGCCGATCCGTTGCAGATTGGTGTATCGAACCATGAAAGCAAACCTTCGCAGGAATCAGGGCGGATTGCTGGCACCAGAATCGAGCTGCGATCCTGTCCGCCGGTTGGTGAGGAGCGATTTACGCTGATTGAGAAATCGGCAAAACTTGCTGAAGTCAAGCAATTCGTTCGTCTTCGAGCGGCAGTTTTCGCCGTACCGGTCCGGAAGAAACATGCAAATCTGGTAAATCCGCGCACGGCGAAGAACCATGTCGGCAAGCTGTAAGGATCAGGCAATGATTACCGCACGACAATCGATTCTGACCCGCTACCTCTTATTACTGTTTCTCGTGTTCACGGATCGCGTGTTGGCACAGCCTTCGAAGTCGACTCAGTCTGCGCAGATCTCGAAGTCGGTTCACCTGTCATTGCCAAAGGTCGTCTACGTGGCAGTGGGGATTGAAGCGAACATCTACTTCGAAAACGCCGTGCTCGTCTTGAATCCAGCGAGTATCACCTTCGACGTCACCAGCCCGAAAGGGCGTCAACAGGCGGAGCGATGGACATGGATACCGACAGAGGCTGAGGTCGGTGATCACACTTTTGTCTTGGAAGTCCGTGACGACAACAACGGTCTACTTGAGACGGGGCAAACGACGATCAGGGTGGTGTCTGCTGATCCCAATCGAGCACGGTCATTGCTGTTGATTGGTGACAGCCTGACGCACGTGTCGATCTATTCTCAGCACTTACTCGATCTGACGTCCCGCTCTGGCAATCCGAACCTGACTCTGATTGGCTCTCATTGCCCTGAGTCCAATGTTACCACCAATCGCCACGAAGGTTATGGGGGATGGACGGCCCAGCGTTTTGCGACGCATTTCGCAGAGATTGCCCGTCAAGGTGACTACAAGCTTCGCGGCAGTCCGTTCCTCTATCGACAGTCTGACGGAACGACGAAGCTCGATTTCCAACACTACTGTCAGGACGTCAATCAAGGAACGTATCCCGATGCGGTCACAATCTTTCTGGGGCCGAACGACGTCTTTTCGTTCAACGACGACTCGATCGATCGGGGCATTGAGACGATGCTGGCTCATGTCGATCGGCTGATCGAGATGATCAAGGCGTCCAGTCCGTCGACTCGAATCGGAATCTTGTTGCCGGTTCCTCCAGCGGCCAGCCAGGACGCATTCGGCAGCAATTATGGAACCGGGCAGACTCGTTGGCAGTACCGGCGAAACCAGCACGCCTTGGTGCAAGCCATCATCAAACGCTATTCCGATCGGGTGTCGAACGGAATCGACGTGGTTCCGACGCACCTGCATTTGGATTGCGGCCATAACTATCCGACGGAGACAACCACGGCGAATGCTCGTACCGACGAAAAAGTCATACGCCAGAATAACGGGGTGCATCCGTCGGCCGCCGGTTACCGCCAGATCGGCGATGCCGTTTTTGGCTGGCTGCGGTCACTGAACGATTGATTCAGTCAGAACCAAGACAAAACGGCAAGATTTCGCGCCGGAATTGAAACCATGCGGGCACTATACTGGCAGAACCATGAGTGCTGCCGTGCTGAATGCTGATCTGGCTGCTGAATTGCCGATGTCGGGCGATGCCGATTTGATCGAGCGATTTGTCGTTGCTCGTGACGAGGAGGCATTTGCCGAGTTGGTCCAGCGACACAGCCCGATCGTATTGGGTGTGTGTCGTCGAGTTCTTCGCGACGCGCATGATATCGACGACGTCTTTCAGGCGACATTTCTGGTTCTGGTTCGCGATGCGGCCCGCATCCGCAAACGAAAGTCGATTGCCAGTTGGTTGTACGGCGTGGCGTTTCGGTTGTCGTTGCGCATGGCGCGGGAAAAGATCCGACGACGTGAAACTGTATTGGTGGATGAAACTCTGATTGGCGACGACACTTTTTCGAAGCTGGCCGAACAACACGATCAGCAGCAGATCGATGTCGAGTTAAATTCGCTGCCAGAACGATACCGGCAACCGCTGGTCTTGCGATTTCTGGCGGGCAAAACAACCACCGAAGTCGCGACCGAGTTGGGCCTGACGGTCGGAGCCGTCGAAGGACTGATTAAACGAGGGAAGCATGAACTGCATGCACGGCTGCTACGACGAGGCATCATGCTGGGCGCCGCTCTAGCGACATTAGAAGTCACTCAACACGCGGCTCAAGCAGCCACTTCGAATGCAATGATTAATGCCGCGATTCAGGCCAGCCTGGCCTGGAGCGCCGGTTCACATACAGCCCTGCCAGGATTGGTCTCACTGCGAGCCATCGAACTGGCTGGAAAGGAAGCACTTGCGATGACCACGATGACCAAAACAGCACTGGCGGTCGGTTTGTCGGTTGGGGGCCTGATCGTCGGAATCGGCGGCAGCCAATTCCTGGTAACATCGGCGGGTGGTCAGGCAGAAGCGTCAGGGATTATCTCGAACTCCTCGGTTGCGCGTTCGATTGAAGAGGGAATTGAAGTCTCGACCGTCGGTATTGATCCCCAAGACAAATCAAAACAGGAAGCATTGGCCGAGGCGGTCACAACAACGGGAACGACCTCGACCGACGCCGGGAATGTGACTTCGACCACGGGTTCCAGACCAGCAGAGACGACCAACTCTCGTCCCCGCACGCAATGGGACGCCAAGTCTCGTAGCGAGAATGTCCGACGAATCGAAGGGAAACTTGGCAATAAAACCGAGGTTCGGTTTACGGATGTTCCCTTAAAGGATGCACTCGAGTACCTGAAGGATCTCCATCAGCTCGACATTTGGATTGACGTCAAGGCATTGTCCGATGAGGGGGTTTCCACCGATCAAACGGTGAACCTGGAAATGTCTGGAATCAGTCTCAAGAGTGTTTTGCGCAAGGTCCTGGGGCCGTGCAATCTCGACTACATCATTCGCGATGATGTCATGGAAATCACGACCCGCGAGATTACCGACCAGACTTATGACACCCGAGTCTACAACATCGGTCTTCTGCCAGATTTCAAGGCGAAAGAACTGGTCGATATCATCACTGCCACCATCGAACCAGACAATTGGAATGTCGTCGCGCCAACGACAGAAGTGATCAAGGAAACGAGTAAACCAATAACGGCTACTAAATCGGTTGCCCCTGGTTCATTATCCGTATCGACCGGCGGGACGGGCGCGACGAGTGGTGGTTTTCAAGGAGGAACAGGCGGTGCAGTCGACTCAAGTCTGGGAAGCATCCGAGCCACGAACAAAACGCTTATCATTCGCCAGACACCTCGTATCCATGAACTGATCGTCGATCTGTTCGAACAACTGAAGACCGGCAGTTGAGATCACCTATATCGAGCGATCGATCACCAGTTCGCCAAGTCGGCCAGCACGCCTTCTGCAACGGGCCTTGGGCATGACCAGACAAGAAAGAACAGGGCCTGCCTAGCCCAGCGCTGAATCGGATGAGATGCGACGAAACCGATTCCCTTGGCGATCATGAGTCCCGCTTGAGTCGCTCGCAGTGCCAGCTTCGTACAATCCAAACGCAGGGCGAGCGTCTGCTGCGCATCTCCCGGTGACTCGGCCAAGGCATGCAGCGTCGCGCGATTTCTCTGGACGCCATCCGCAAATCGTCGCGCGACGGGTAGCAGGTCGGCACGATTCTCCGCCTCCTTCAGTATGTAACCTGCGGCGGCACTCGCCAATCCGATGGCCAGGCACGATGTATCCAACCCGCCGCCACCCACTTGGCCCAGGACACTCTCGGTCGGTCCCGCCATGATGGCGTCGGGTGGCAGTTCGACACCAACGCAGCGGATCAAACTGGTTCTCGATCCGACCAGAGCCGCCAACGGCAATGGCGCTTCGATCATTCCACCCAAGCATTCTGCGGGCAGTGCGAAAAGTATTTGCGATCCATCCGTCCGGGTCGCGCCGGCAATGACGGCAACGGCCTGATCGGCGCCCGTGACCCACGGAATTTCGCCATCGAGCTGATACCCGCCGTCGGTTCGCGGGGTTGCTCGTAACGCCGGTCCCAGATGTTGCCGAGACGTCGTCAATTGCGACAGACCCACTGTGACATAGGCGTCGCCTGTCGCCACAGCCGGCAGATACCGCCGGCGCAGATGTTCTGGTCCCTTGATCAGATGTCGAATCGCCGCTTCGCGTTGGCTCAGTACGAACGCAGTCGTCAAACAGCGTGACGCGATTTGTTCCATGCCTTCGAGTAGTTCAACTGGCTTGAGCCCATTGCCACGATATTCCGTGGGAATCGATCGCCTCAGAATCCCCGACTCGCGCAACACCGCCCACGATGCTGCAGGCCAATCCACGCGCTGGTCGGCTCGCTCCGCACCGGCGCTCAATTGGTCTAATTGCTCCGCAGAAAAAACCGTCATGGGCCGCACATCTCAATAACATTGAAGTCATTCAATTCAGGTCCTCTCGATTGTATCCACCGACGGCGTCCGCCGCAGGCGCATTATTCGCGTCGAATGATGGATTGCAGATTAGGTATGTAGTTCGCGAGTCGAGTGCGACATCCTTTTGCAACGCGCGAGTGACCCAACCATTCTGAACCCAACACAATCGCGAACCCCGCGGCCGAGGACGGCGGTGCAGGTGAAAGTGGAACAGTTGAGCAGGTGAAAGAGGGAAGAAGAGTGCTTCTTTTTCGGTCCACATCGCGCGAGCGACCCAGCCATTGTGAACCCAACTCAATCGCGAACCCCGCCGACCCGCGGCCGGGTCGATTTGACGAGTCACTTTGCCTCTGGTATTTTACCGTTAAGTTAAATAGTAGTTGGCACAAGATCATGACTGCTGATTTGTTGAGTTCCACATTTTCGGCACTCGCCGATCCGACTCGTCGCGCGATTCTGGCTCGGCTTGCGCAAGGTGAAACCTCTGTCACCGAATTGGCTCAGCCGTTCAAGATGTCGCTGCCCGGCATCTCGAAGCATTTGAAAGTTCTGGAACGTGCTGGACTGATTTCGCGGGGTCGCGATGCACAATGGCGACCATGCCAATTGAACGCCGGTCCTTTGAAGGAAGCGGCAGACTGGATTTCCGAATACCGCCAGTTCTGGGAAGAAAGCCTCGATCGATTGGACGACTATTTGCAACAATTGCAGAAGAAGCAGGGTCAGAAAAAGTGATCAAGTCGATGTGAGTCAATGCGAGGAATCGTCATGCAGATTCAGGTTTATTTGGATTTCGATGGGCGCTGTGAGGAAGCGATCGAATTCTATCGCGCGACGCTCGGTGCCCAGGTGCCCAGGATCCTGCGTTTCAAAGACAGTCCAGAACCGCATTCGCCGGACATGAATCCACCGATTCCCGGCGATAAGATCATGCACAGTACGCTGCAGATCGGCGAGACCACCATCATGGCCTCGGATGGAAGAAACTCCGGCAATCCGTCCTTCCGGGGATTCTGGTTGTCATTGCCGATGAAAGATTCCGCCGAAGCAAGCCGCATCTTCGATCTGCTGGGTTACGGTGGCCAAGTCGTGATGCCGCTTGCTAAAACGTTTTTCTCACCGCTGTTCGGCATGGTCACAGACAAATTTGGCGTCGGTTGGATGGTGATGGTCGGTCATTAGAGCGCTCCAATATTATGTGTGGCCTTTCGGAAGGCGAAAATTGTAGCGTCTCACCCATGTTTCAACGCGACACGTCCGTGCGACACGCACTCACCGTTCGACGGGCGATTGCGATACGATCGTTCTGGATTTGAACCGCACGGATTGCATGTTCTCGGAGTCAATGAGTCTCAGTCCTCTTCTCCAGGTGGTGGCCAAATGAGCACAGCAGTCTTTGTTCTGGTCTATTTTGTGATTCCCATCGCAATCATCGTCGTCTGTCTGGGGCTGTTCATTCAGACTCGACCGACGGAATTTCGGATCGAGCGCAGTGCCGTCATCGACGCACCGCCTGCGACAGTTTTCCCGTTGGTCGACAACCTGCACACGTGGGCTCGCTGGTCGCCGTTCGAGAAACTTGACCTGAATATGAAAAAGACGTTCGAAGGTCCGCCTGCCGGTGTGGGTGCCATTTCTGCGTGGGACGGGAATAACAAAGCCGGCGCGGGATGCATGACCATCCTGGAGAGCAAGCCGAATGACGTGATCAAAATCAATCTCGATTTCTTCCGTCCGTTTGCCGCGACCAATCTGGCAACGTTCACGTTCGAGCCGAGCGGCTCGGGAACCAAAGTGGCCTGGATCATGGAAGGCCAGAAGAACTTTCAAGCCAAGTTCGCGCACCTGTTGATCAACATGGACAAGATGCTGGGCGCTGTGTTCCTGGAAGGGCTCGACAATTTGAATCGAGTCGCTCAAGCAGAAAAGCAAGCTGCGTCCTGAATATGTCCTGGCCGGTTCGACGGGTCACGATGACCCAAGAGACGCTCATGAAATTTGGCCGCTGATGCCTTTCTCTCTCCTTGATTGAATATGTTCACTCGACCTGCGACCTGAACTGCTCCTTTAATCGTTTGCTCATCATCTCGTTCCCTCAACTTCTCATTCTCTCATCATAGGAACAGAATCCCGATGACATCAGTCCGAGTTCTCGTTGGTACTCGCAAAGGTGCGTTCGTGTTGTCTGCGGATGGAAAACGCGAACAATGGAAAGTGGATGGCCCGTTTTTCGGTGGGTGGCAGATCTACCATCTCAAGGGATCGCCCCTTAATCCGAACCGGATCTATGCGTCGCAATCGAGTGACTGGTTCGGGCAATTGATTCAACGTTCCGACGACGGTGGACAAACCTGGAACCCGGTGGGCAACAAGTTCGAATATGACGGCATTCCAGGCACTCATCAGTGGTACGACGGAACCCCGCATCCCTGGGAATTCAAACGCGTCTGGCATCTGGAACCATCATTGATCGATCCGGATGTTGTCTATGCCGGTGTCGAGGATGCGGCTTTGTTTCAATCAAACAATGGTGGTAACGACTGGCACGAACTGTCCGGCCTGCGCGGACATGGAACGGGCCCGCGCTGGCAACCGGGTGCGGGCGGCATGTGTCTGCACACCATCATCCTCGACAAGACGAATTCGGATCGCATCTATATCGCGATCTCGGCCGCGGGCGCGTTCCGGACTGATGACGGAGGCAAGACCTGGAAGCCCATCAATAAGGGGCTGCGATCCGAGCATATCCCCGATCCCAACGCTGAAGTCGGCCATTGCGTGCACCGCATCACCATGCATCCGTCGCGTCCCAGCGTCTTGTATATGCAGAAGCACTGGGACGTGATGCGAAGTAATGATTCGGGCGATTCCTGGCACGAAGTCAGCGGCAATCTGCCAACCGACTTTGGCTTCGTGATCGACGTCCACGCGCACGAACCCGAAACGATCTACGTCGTACCCATCAAGAGTGATTCCGAGCACTATCCCCTCGACGGAAAGCTGAGCGTCTATCGCAGTTCCACAGGTGGAAATGATTGGCAAGCTTTGACCAACGGCTTGCCACAAAGTCACTGTTACGTCAACGTGCTGCGTGATGCGATGGCCGTCGACTCGCTCGATTCTTGCGGCGTCTACTTTGGGACGACGGGCGGTCAAGTGTATGTCTCGCCGGATGCCGGTGAGCATTGGTCCGCCATCGTCAGCAACCTGCCGCCAGTGGTCTCGGTCGAGGTGCAGACACTGGTATGATTCGAGTTGTCCTCCCTCCACATCTGCGTACGCTGGCTCAAGTCGGCAGCGAAGTCCGCTTCGACGTGTCCGCTCCGGTCACGCAGCAATCGATCCTGGATGCTCTCGAGGATCGCTATCCGATGCTCAAGGGAACGATCCGCGACTACGCAACCGGCAAACGGCGTCCGTTTCTGCGGTTCTTTGGCTGCAACAACGATTTGTCATTCGACTCAGCCGACGCACCATTGCCCGATGCAATCGCAACCGGAATCGAACCGTTTATGATCGTCGGCGCTGTTGCGGGTGGATGACCTGGTGAAGACCACCCACCGTGCACATCCAAGCGTGCGCCGCGGCCTCAGTTGGGTGCCACTGGCGTGCGTCTTCGCGTCTTCGCTCGCCAGTGTCTTCCCCATGGGAACCGAATCTCCGGCAGAACGGCGACTCTCTCGGCGTCAGCTCTTCGCCGCCGCCAACAACCATTTCACAGCTTCACCGGCCTCGTTGGCGGCAGGTCCGGCGTAGGATGTCACCCCCGGTGCCTTCGCCGCCTGATATGTTTTCGCAACGAGTGACGGTGCCTGTGCACCCTCGCCCGATAGCCACATCGGATGCGGTGCCGCCAGTGCCAGCAAGCCCGGTACGTCGCCGTAGCGAACCGCCCCCGGAACCAGCATCGGATCGTACGCTTCTGTCAGCGACGCGAACCGGAATCCGCCTGTTCCAATCGCCACATGATTGATCGCCTGACCCGCCTGAACTGCCGCCGCCGCGGCAATCGGTCCTGCCGTCTTGCCCAGTCCGATCAGGTGCACACCGGCTGGTTCGTATTTGCTGTAGCGACAGAACGCGATCATGGTCAGCACGTCATGCACGCGCTGGCTGAACAAGGGATGGTTGTAGCCCAACGTGTAACCAACGAATTCTCGGGTGTTCTTCACCTTGCGAGCCTGCGTCAATGGCTTTCCGTCGACCAGGAATTCACCTTGGTACAGCAGATCGGGAATCGCGACAGAGATTCCAGCATCGAGCAGTTGCTGCACTTCCGGCTTGGGTGATCCGTCTGCCTTCAACAGAGACGCCTTGCCATTGTCGGTGACCCAGACCACCACATGCTTGTTCCAATTGCGAGGCAGGAAGAACAATGTCGGAATCTCTTCCTTTTGCTTCGTCAGACGAACCAGAGTGCGGAACTTCATCACGTCCTCGCCCTCGCCTTTGTCCTTATTCTCCTGGGTGAAATCATCCTTGCCCGGCAATTTGCGTCCGATGATCACATCCCAGCCGCCGCCGATCACGTTCTGGAACTTGCCGAGCGATTCGCCATCGCTTGGAGTCAGTGCGGCCAGTTGTCGATCCTGATCATTGGCGAACCCGCGCAAGATCCGCAATTCGTTGTCGACGGTCTCGGCCGGTCGAGCATCCCAGACAGTCGCTTCTTCGATGGTGAGTGGCTTGAAGTCACGTTCGACGATCGGTGTCGATTGCCCCAGCTTCAGGTGCTTGTTGAAGAATTCGTACATCATCAACCGGCTGGGTTGGTTGTAGTTGTGCGGGAACGACAGGTACTTGCCTTGCACGTTGTCGGGGTAACCCAACATCGTGTAGTGCTGTTTCAGTTCGGGTAGGCCCTTCGTTTCCAGATCTTGTGTCCAATCGTTGGCGGCCGTCATCCCGAGTGGTCGCGGTGCCAACATCGCAGCGAACTCGATATTGCCGGTGTTCACACGCAGGTAACTGGAATTCTCACACGTACAGCCCCCTTGCATGGCAGTCGATACCATCACTGCCGGAAAGAACGCTGCGGGTCGCTGATCGACCGCACCCAAGAGGAATGTTTGCGTTCCACCACCACTGGCGCCGGTGGCACCGATGCGATCCGGGTCGACGTCATCGAGCGAACTGATCCAGTCCAAGGCTCGAATCGAGTTCCAAGTCTGCAAACCGACGATGCTCAGGCACCGCAGTTCTGACTGAGCACTGAAGATTCCCCAGCGATCCGGACTGCTCAGATCGGGCCGTTGCTTCTCAAATCCGTGTGCCAGTGTTTGGGACAACGGAGCGTTGTCGGCGTAGCCAATCATGTCATAGAAGAACGCAATGCAACCCATCCGCGCCAACTGGACGCAAAGGGCCTGCAAGTGATATCGCCCGCTCGGCAACGTTTCGGCCTTGGTTTCCAATTCACGTTTGAAGTTCGCTTCGCCTTGATCATGGAAACGGCCATTTTGCCAGTGACCATGCGGGCAGAGCACCGCGGCACGTTTGCCGGTGGCCGCCGCTTTGGGACGGTACAGACTTCCCGTGCAATACAGGCCGTCGCCGGTCTGAAGAATGACGCGTTCGACCGTGTAATCATCGCGATCGACTTTGCCATGCACGACAGCGTTCAACGGTTGCTTGGTCGGCATGGGCCATAAGCCATTCGCGACCAGCAACTGCTTGCGAACATAGTCCGCGCGGCGTTTCCAGTCGGAAATACTGGCACTGGGTGTCCAGGGAAAATAACCGTCGAGATGCTTCAAATCGCCCAAGCGCGCATCGGCTGGCAACGAACCTGCCGGCAGCACGCGTGGCACCTCGGCGACGCTCCGCCTTGGAGTTGCCAGCAATCCCGTCGATGCCGCCGCCAGGGTAGCCAGTTTCATTGCGGAACGACGATCAATCGAAAAGTTCTCAGTCATGGTGGTTCCTAGTCGCCTCGATGATCAGGTCTCGAATTGAGTCAGCCCACCATCATAGAAATCAACGCTCTCCGATGCGACTGACCCGGCCGCGGGTCGGCGGGATGCGCGATTGAGTTGGGTTCAGAATCGCGAGATCGCTCGCGCGTCGAATTGGCATCGGAAAACGACAAACGGCGGATAGCCTTTGTTGAGGCTGCCCGCCGTTTGATAGATTCGTCATTCCGTATGAGGTTCGACGCTAGAAATCGCCGCCACCGGAGTCGCCTCCGCCTCCGCCTCCACCACCTCCGAAATCGCCGCCGCCTCCACCGCCGCCGAAGTCCCCGCCACCGGAATCGCCGCCTGAGTCGCCTCCGAACCAGCCACCGCCGCTGGAACTGCCTTCGTCAGACCAACCGCCACCGGTATTCGAATCATCACCTAAGGTACGGCTGCCACTGAGTGGATCGTTGCCAGAGTGCGGCGAATAGTCTTGACCATGCGCCGACCGACTGCCGCCGAACGAATCGTACAGCCAGTTCCCCGCCATGGCACCGAATATTCCGCCAGCCAAGCCTCGCATAAATCCGCCACCCCCCCCACCACCACCGCCGCCGTATCCACCACCATTGCCGGACGGACCATATCCTGGCGGAGGTCCATAACCAGGTTGACCATAGCCGCGATTACCGCCACCCATCAGGCGTGAGATCAACGAGATTACAAAGATCCCTCCCACGACGATGAACAGGATGAACAACACGGGTGCCCAACTGCTCTTTGCGGGTGCGCGCTGCTGGACAACGGGTGGTTCATGTTGAACGGGTGCTGGATTCGGATGCCCTTGCGGATGATTCAAACGGGAATAGTCATGTTGCGGTGACAGCGCCACGTCACTCGACTTCTTCAGTTTGGAGTAAACAGAATCGAGTTTACTAACGGTCTCACTGAGAGCGTGGTCGTATTCTTTCGCTCCCATACCGTCGAGCATCGCTTTATTGACGTCGTCTAGATCCGACTTGGTCATTCCGGCATCAGCCATCTTCTTATGGTAATACGATTCCACATGTCCAGGGCTTTTGCAGACTATGATCAGCGTGCCGTATTCCTTCACCTCGCGTGCACGATCATGAACCCATTGATTCATGAACTTATGCTGTTCGTCCTTGGACATTTTTTTATAGGCCTCGGCCTTGCCCGCTGGTACGGACGAATAGGTCTCGATGCGAATGTCGTGGCCGGTACGTTTTTCGATGTCACGAATCGATTGATTCGCTTTGTCGACCGCAGTCGCACTGAAGAAACCGGCATCATCTTTGACATCGGCAGCCGACAAGAGCGCCGGCGCGAACAACATCAACGCGAGCGTGCTGGCTGCAAGCATGGAATTGAATCGATGTCCCAACATGGTTGTGGACTCCCGTAAAGTGTCTGATCGAACGATGACCCTTCGTTCCCGACAGGATTAACGCAGGACCAGCACTTTCGGATCACGCCAGCAGATCATTGATCACATGTGCTGGCTCAACCCCGGTCAATCGCTGATCCAAACCTTGGTACTTGTAACTGAACCGTTCATGGTCGAAACCGAGCAGATGCAACGCAGTCGCATGGAAATCGCGGATGTGAACCGGATCTTTGACGATGTTGTAGCTGAAGTCGTCGGTTTCGCCGTAAATCTTGCCACCTTTGGAACCACCGCCCGCCATCCACATCGTGAAGCAGCGAGGATGGTGGTCGCGGCCGTAATTCTCTTTCGACAGGCCGCCTTGCGAGTAGATCGTACGACCAAACTCGCCACCCCAGATGATCAATGTGTCATCAAATAGTCCTCGCTGTTTCAAATCCTGCACCAAGGCGTAGGTGGCCTGATCGATGTCGCGACATTGACTAGGCAATCGGCCCGCCACATTGGCGTGAGTATCCCAGTTATTAATGTAGACCTGCACGAACCGCACACCGCGTTCCACCAGCCGTCGTGCCAGCAGCGCTGTATTGGTAAACGAGCCTGGCTTCTTCGCTTCATCGCCATAAAGCTTGAACGTCGATTCCGGTTCAGCTGCCAAATTGGTCAGTTCCGGAACACTTGTCTGCATACGGAATGCCAATTCATATTGTTCGATCCGAGTTCTCGTTTCGGGATCGCCAAGTTCTGCAAATGTTTGCTCGTTCAAGTCCTTCAGGCCATCCAAGGTCCGCCGCCGGATCTCGCTGGGCACACCCGGCGGATTGTTGATGTACAGGATCGGATCGCCCCCCGATCGGAACGAAACGCCGGCATGTTCGCCCGGGAGATACCCCGCCTGCCACAGTCGGGCGGAAATCGCCTGGACCTGTTCGGTGTTCGTCGGTTTGGCGACCATCACGACAAACGTTGGCAGGTCATCGTTCAGCGAACCAAGGCCGTAAGACGCCCAGGCGCCCAGGCACGGCCGACCGGTCACCTGGTTTCCGGTTTGCATATAGCTGATCGCGGGTTCGTGGTTGATTGCTTCAGTATTCATCGTGCGGATGAAGCACATGTCGTCGACCATCTTTTTGGTCCACGGCAACAGCTCCGTCACCCACATCCCGCATTGTCCCACCTGCTCGAACTTGAACTTGGAGGGAGCAATCGGAAATCGAGCCTGCCCGGACGTCATTGTTGTCAACCGCTGCCCGTTACGGATCGATTCGGGCAGATCCTTGTCGTACCAGTCATTCATGACCGGCTTGTAGTCATACAAATCCATTTGCGGTGGTCCGCCGACCATATGCAGGTAGATGACATGCTTGGCCTTGGGGGCATGATGAGTCATCAAAGAATGTGCTGCCGACTGTGACTCAGCCGCACTCAGCGACTTCGCCAACGGCTGACCCATCAACGACGCCAGTGCCGCCCAGCCGACCGCATCCGAACCCTGCCGAAAGAAATGCCGACGAGTCATATTGCGAGCGTAACTTTGAAGCAGATCCATGGTTCAACTTTCTGTAGCGCATCATTCCCAGCCCGGGGCCATTTTCCGCAATCCACCATTGTATCAACAATCGCCTCCGAATGGGCAACCGCCAAGTCGGTTTGATCTGAGCATGGGCGACCCCGTCATCGATGGACCGCGAACTGTCACGACGCGGTCGAAACCAGCCCGGTGGCAGTCTCGGGCCTGTCCGTTGATCACGCGGCCGACTTTCGATGTCGCGGTCGCCAAAGAATGAGAACGGCCGCAATCATTGTCAGCGGCATGATCAAAGTCACGTAGGTGATTCGAAAGCCTTTTCCTGTTGCAATCCGATTCGGACCCCACCGACCTTCAGTTCGTAGCAGACTCCTGTCCGGCCCGTAATTGATCTCCTTGCCCCACCGACAGATTGGCCAGCAATCAGATGCCCAGCGAAACCCCGGCGGATACCCATGAGTCGATGAACGCCAAAAAGAAACGGGACTAGGAAACGCTTCATTTCCAGGACATCGACCAGTCCATTGATACCATTCGATTCCTCCAACCTCGGAGTGGATGGACCAGGTACGGCCCCAAAAGCTTTCGAGGACGATCTCGTCACAGATCGATCGACTACGGATCCAACCGATGCACAGCAACACCGCGACGAAAAGTGTCATGCACCCGATCTTCCGCTTCCATCCTTGAAAGACGTTGCCCATGTGTTGTTCGTCGTCACGCCAATGACCGTTCGGCCTGATTCTAATCCGTAGCCTTCCTGGATTGCAGCGTGTTTTCGAGTGCGAACACGAAGGTCGTTTCCATCGGTTCGCGGAGTACAGACCGCGTCGTAGCGTGGTTGGAAGTCAGACGATATTCTGATCCCGCTCGCCATTGTACTGCTCCGTCACTCTTGTCTGGTTCGAGTGAGTTTGAATCCACTTGCCGTCTTCTTTCGTTGGCCGCTGTATGTTCGAGTCATCATTGGTGTGATGACCGGCATTCTGATCGGGCTCAAATTCGGCAAACGCGAGATTGCGTTCGGGTGGATGAACAGTGATCTGGCGGTTATTGCCGGGCTGTACGTCCAACTGCTGACCGCGATGGCGACTCCGTTAATCTTTTTTGCCATCGTCGATGCTTTTCTGCGGACGAATATCACCGGTCGACAGGGGCTGCGGATGGTCTGTATCTGCGGCGTCAATATCGCCGTGGCCTTTGCCATCGGTCTGTTCATTCTGAACACGTGGAAGCCTGGAGTCACGTGGCAGGCCGAATTCGCCGAACCAGTCGAAGTCAGCGCGAACTCCGCTGTCAAGGTGCCGGAAGCCCCGAAGCCCTCGTCGACCACTTCATTATCACCGCTGGAGATTCTCAGATCTCTGATTCCCAAAAGTATTGTGCAGCCCTTCGGTGAAAATATGGTGTTGACGCTGGCGGTTCTGGCGATCCTGGTCGGGTCCGCGATCCGTTCGTTGAAACAGAGTGCCGATCCGGACCTTGCCAATGCTCTGTCGACACTCGATCACGTCCTGATGGCTTCGTTTCAAGTCGTGCTTAAATTGCTGTTGTGGCTGATTGAAATGGCACCGTTCGCGATTTGCCTGGCGGTCGCCGGAGTTGTCGGTGCGACTGGCTGGGACACGTTTCGGCTCGTTGGCGTCTTCCTGCTGACCACGTGCGCTGCATTGCTGGTGCATTCGCTGATCTATTATCCGATGAGTATCTGGTTGGTGACTGGCCGATCACCTTTTGCAATTTATCGGGATGGTGGCGGCGCGATCCTGACGGGCTTTTCGTTGAACAGCAGCCTGGCGACGTCTCCACTGACGCTCGAAGCTTTACGCAAGATGCATGTCAGCGATTCGTCAGCTCGACTGTCGGCCTGCGTCGGAACCAATTTCAACAACGACGGCATCACTCTGTACGAGGCGTTAACGGCGCTGTTCATCGCACAGGCGGTTGGCATGGAGATGTCGATTGGCCAACAGACCACAATTCTGATCGCCGCCCTGGTCGGCAGCATGGGGATTGCCGGAATCCCCAATTCCGGCCTGATCATCCTGACCCTGGTATTAAAGGCAGCCAAGCTGCCTGAATCTGCCATACAGTTGGCAATCCCGCTCGTCTATAGCGTCGACTTCATCGTGGCGCGACTTCGATCCGCTGTGAACGTGATGGGCGACCTGCAAGTCGCCATCCTGCTGGATGGGCGGCCACAACACGCGGATTCAATCCGCGAGACAGATACCGAGTGACCGACTAGCGGTTTGCGGTCTTGGGAAAGTCTGGCATTGCTTCTTCCTGAGTGACAGTTGCGGCGGATGAAGAGTCAACGCGCGGTGCGGTTGGCGATCGGAAACTGGAATCGACGACGCCCCACAGGATGCCTGTCCCGTAAATCACGCCCCATAACCACAGGGGCTCCATCTGTCGACGCCATGTTCTGAACATCTGTTCGATCTGCAATCTGTCTGATGGAATCGATTTCGCCGAACGCCACACAGAACAACGACGATGATTCTGCGCGGACGGCCGCGTCCGACGTGTCGCGAAAATTGTAACGCGACAAGTTAGTCGTGTTTTTATAGTCGTGCATCGGCTAATGCACAATGTGAGGCCCCCGCTTTTCCGAGAGATCAAGAAGTTGTAAGGAGAAGCGCAATGAGCCGCCCTCCGAGGAGAACGAGTGACGCAAACTTGCGGTCGCCAAGATTGTTATGGCGATTGCGACAACTGCTTGCTTGACCGTTGTTTATGCCGATGCTCGATCGGCGGTAATGGACCGCACTTTCAGAGGGCCGGCCCCTGAGACGTCTTGACCTCGGGTCGATCCTAATGTGATGTACATCGGTTCCAGGCGAACTCTATCCCGTTGTTCTCAGTCCCGCGGCAATCCCCTGGATTGTCAGGCGCCCGAGTTCTTCCAGTCTTTCCGTGTCGGTGTTTTGGCCACTGGCGGTGGCCGCCCGCAAGCGGCGCATGAGCTCGATTTGAATCAGATTCAGCGGGTCGACGTAGGGGTTTCGTTGCTGGATCGACTGTTGCAGCCAAGGCGTTCCCGCCAGCAGTGCGGGCTGCCGTGTGATCATCAGGATTGCGGCTTGCGATCGATAGAATTCGTCTTCAATCGTTTGCCAGACTGCTTGAGTGTCCTCGCCGGGAGCCAGGTCGGCGTATTGGCGAGCGATCAATAGATCGGACTTTGCCAAAGCGAGTTCGGCGTTGTCGATGGCCGCTTCGAAGAACGGCCATTGATCATACATGGCCTGCAATTCAGACCAGTCATCGCCCGCCTGGCGAACCGATTCCACCAGTGCCGTTCCCAGTCCAAACCAGGCCGGCAGGAAATGGCGGCTTTGGGTCCACGCAAATGTCCACGGGATCGCTCGCAGGTCGGACAGCGAGCGTCGTTCGCGACGTCGAGAGGGCCGCGAGCCAATCGGTAATCGTTCGATTTGCGAGATGGGCGTGGCCTGATCGAAGTAAGCCAGGAAGCCAGGCTGTTCGACCAATTCGCGGTACTTCTGAAACGATCGCTCGGACAGTTGATCCAGTTTTGCCATCCAGTTGGATGGGGTGGTGTCGGACGTGCGGCCCGACATCAACAGCGTTGCCCACGTCACTTGTTCCAGATGGCGCGAGGCGATTTGTGGATCGTCGTAACGTTCAGCGATGACTTCCCCTTGTTCGGTCACTCGTAACGCACCATCGATCGATTGTGGAGGCAGCGACAGGATGGCTCGGGCGGCAGGACCGCCACCACGGCCCAGCGATCCGCCACGGCCATGAAAGATCACCAGGCGGACGCCGTGGTCTTTTGCCACTTCTGCCAGATGCTGTTGCGCTTTAAACAAGCCCCAGCAGGCGGCCAGGTAACCGCCGTCTTTGGTGCTGTCGGAATAGCCGACCATCACCATTTGGATTGGTTGCTGTCCAGTCCCGTCGCGCATGTAGTTGGCGTACGTCGGAATCTTCAATAGTTGGTCCAGGATTTCGGGGCCGCGCTGCAGGTCTCGAATTGTTTCGAACAGGGGAACAATCGGAAGGTAAGGCAATTCGATCGGCGCATTTGCCTGAATCGATCTCCACGCCCATCGCCAGAACCACCAGACCGCCAGCAGATCGCTGGGCTCGTGCGTCATGCTGACCACATGTCCGCCAAAGCGGTCACCGCCTTCGTGTTGATAAACCCGGGCCATCGACTGGAACAGCGACAACGTTTCCCGCGCCTGCTCGCTCAACTCTTGCTGCAGCAATTCGGCGCCCACACCTGGTTCGGCCAGCAGCAACGCCTGGCGTGCTTTTTCGCTGGCGGTGCGATAGTCGGCCGTCACACCAGTCAAACGGAACACTTCCTCCAGCACATCGACGTGCACTCGGGAATCCTGACGGACATCAAGCGAGGCGAATTGCAAACCAAAAGTTTCGATCTGGTCGAGCCAGCCGCGGATTCGGCTGCGCACAATCCGTTCGCCATTATTCCGGTTCAAGTTCTCGGCCAGCAGTAGCACGTCGCATAGTAATTGTTGCTTATTGCAGTAGACCATGCCTGCGGCGACGTCGCCGGTTCCCGATACAGTCGATTCCAAACGGACTTCGATCACCTTCAGCCAGCGCCGATAGAACTCAACTTCAGAAACGTTGGCGACGGCTTGCAGGATGCGGGGAGACTGCTGAAGAGCGAGATCCAGCGCGGCGCGGAATTCGGGTTCGATCGTCATTTGCCGTTCGGACATCACCAGCAATTGAGCCAACTCACGACAGACGCCAAGATGTCGTTGAATTGCGGCCTTGCGCAGGAGTCGCAACGTTTGTTCGGTCACGTCATGAGTCACGAACGGATTGCCGTCACGATCACCACCGATCCAGGAACCGAATGAAATGAAGACCGGCAGACGAAACGCGTGGCCGGGAAAATTGTCGGCGAGCGCCCGACGCATTTGCTCGCGCAGATCGGGGATGATCTCCCATAGACCGTCGAAGAAAAACAGTCCGCGTTCCACCTCGTTCAGCACCGTGGGACGCTGAGGCCTGACAGGATCGACTTTCCAGAGCAGCGTCAAGTCACTGAGGATTGATTCCAGTTGCCGCGTTCGCTCGCGCAGGACAAGGTCGGGTTGGTGTTCGGCCTGCAATGTCTGTCTGAGATTGCGCAGCACGCGTCGAGTCGTGCGGCGTTTGGCTTCGGTGGGATGCGCGGTAAACACCGGCTCGATCTTGAGCATCGCCAGTTTTTCCTGAATCACCGCCGGCGATGCGCCGCTCAACTTCAAGGTCCTCAGGGCATCGCCGATCGATTCCGTTCTGGGACCGTCACCGGATTCGAGTTCGCGCTGCCGCAGGACACGGATCCGCTGCAGATCTTCGGCCAGGTTCACGAGGTCAAAGTGAATGATGGATGCGCGCACGAACGCCGACAGTTGTTCGTCATCCAATTGACGGAGTCGAGCGGTCAGGCGTTCCGCGGCATCAGGCAGGCCCGACCGACGCTCGACGGCCAATTGCCGGATCTTACGAAAGTGCTGGACGAAATCGGTCCCCGCTTGCTCTTGCAACATCTGCTCAAGTCGGGCCAGCAGGGTCTCGACGTCAAATCGCAGGGCATCAGCTTTCGACATTTGTCATCGTCCATCGTGGTGTCTCATCGGATCGTTCAAGATTCCTGGCAACCAACCTACAGCAATAGGTCACATGACACAAAAGAAACCGACGTGCCATCCGTGGGGGCTTCGGTAACCTCTGCGACGCGAAAAGATTCGCGGTGACCCTTACATCGACAAGCATCGATTGGTTACCCAGCGCTCACCGATTCTGGCTGCCAGGTTGATCGTGCTGTCCAGCGATGCTGGATTCGATTTCCGCCACCGAAGGCGACGGGATCGACCAGGACAAGACAATCTCCATCGCGTTACCCACAAACCAAGTCTCATTATACGGCATTTTAATCACGACAATAACATCGTTAATTGATTGTCGTGTTTTGTTGGGATGTTCGCTGGAATTCTCGTCAGGTTGATTCGGCTGTCGGTAACTGTCTTTTAATTACCGCTTTGCGTATCGTGTTTAGCCAGCTAGACTTGAGCCACCTGGCTCGCCGGAAGTCTCTCCCGTCCGAATTTGAGCAAATTCCATGAAACCTGCTGATGAGAAACCCAAGCTTTCGTCACGCAAGCGAGCTCGGGCGCCCTTGGCTGCGAAAGCTTCTCCATCCAAGGTTCGAACGTCGGCAGCGGCGGACAGTCCGCTGCCGGAACCAGCGGGGCATCATCATTGGACGTTTCTGTCGAATCATTCGCACGTGCTGATCCTGCTCGCGAAGAATTCGTCGCTTGTCCTGCGAGAGGTTGCGTGGCAAGTCGGGATCACAGAGCGAGCCGTTCAACGCATCATTGCCGATCTGGAAGCGGGCGGAATCATCGAGCGTCTAAAGGTCGGACGCCAGAATCACTACCACATACAAATGGACAAACCGCTCAGGCATCCGGTGGAATCTCACCGCACCATTGGTCAACTGCTGGCACTGATCAACGACGACGAAGCAGATTCCTGAACTCAATGTGGCTGGTGGATCGGTGAGTCGTCACCGTAGCGGCTCGGCACGACCTACGTCTTGTTCGAATTGCGGGACTTGCGTCTAAGACGGTTTGTCTCTATTCTGGTGAAAGTCGTTCGGCAGACCTTTGTTTTGCTGATGGCACCTGCGAATGAATCGTCAACGTTTACGGAGCCCGTCATGCCTGTTTCTCAATGCAGAATGATCGGCTGCTTACTCGGTTTTATCATTGCGGCCAATCAATGCAGTGAGGCCGAAGAGCCCGCGGCGCAAGGTGAGCGTGAGCGGGCCGAAGCGAAAAAGCTGTTTGCCTACTTCGATGTCCAGGCAAAGCGGTTTGACGCTCGGCTCGATTCGGGCGTGCCACTCGAACGCGAAGGCGAATCGATTTTCAATTGGACTATTGATCGATCGTGGCATGGCAGTTTCTTTGTTTGGACTGCGAACGGCCGTCCGGCTTTGGTCGGATGTTTTCTGTCAGATTCGACGAAGCCCGATTTGCGAAGTGCGTATGTTGAATTGTTTTCGATGGCAGATCAGCCGTTGATGCCGGTCACTTTCACGACGACCGCGCAACAGAAATATGAATGGAGTCCCCTCGTCGCACAGAACGCGACGGTTGCGATTCATGATCGACGCGCGCCCGCCAAAACGGAACGGATTCGCCGCTCGCAGATGAGAGAACTGGCCGAGCAGTTTGAGGTCACCATGTTTCGAGAGGCCGACTCGAACGACACTCAAGAAGAACTGCGGTTGATGGCGAAGCCACTGTATCGCTACCCACCACTGAAAGATGGCTCGCTGGAGGGAGCGATGTTTGCCTACCTGACGACAAGAGGAACCGATCCCGAGTTCTTGCTGGCCGTCGAATGTGATCCTCGAAAAGAGGTCGATGCCTGGAAGGTCAGGCCAATCCGATCCTGCACCAGAAGGCTCGACCTGCGCCGCGATGGTGCCTCCGTCTGGACTTGTGAGCCGTATACGGAAGCGTTGCAACGAACAAAACTTTCAGAGCCGTACATGATCGTCAAGACGGTCGAGATCCCCACTCGGGAATTTGAAACAGTCCGAGATCGAATGATTGATCTCTCTACGAAATAGTTCTCTGACCTATGGTGCACACTCGGATCGCGATTTGGGATAGATGAGTCACTCCCAGTTCGTATGAATGAGTGTTAGGCTGCTTTCGTCACCGGCCGGCAACTATTTGAGAGATCATGTAAAATGCACCTTTCTGATCGAGTTGATGTCGGGATGTCGGTCCGTCGAGTGCTGATCTTGATTCCGCTGTTTGTGCTGGCGATTCCTGACAGGCTGGTGGCCGAACAGCAGGTGCCGAAATCGAAGACAGATCAGCGACCTGCCGCCCCTGATCCCGGCAAGATGAAGGATCAAAACGACACGGCATCGACAGACCAATCAAAGCCGCCTAAGCGAAAGATTTCTGGCCGAATCGTGGACGAAGACGATAAGCCGATCGAAGGAGCTGCGCTCGTCTGGCAAGTCAGTTACAGCAGCCCCAATGTGACCGTCGAAACGACCAGCGACCAACAAGGTCGGTTCATTTGCTCGACACCCGATCTTCCACCGAGTTCTCTGTCTCGGCAGGCAGACCAATTGTGGGTGTACAAGAAGGGCAAACAACTAACGACCGCGAGTACTCATCGCACCGGCAAAGAGGACCAGAAGCTGTCCGATCTGAATATTCAACTCGTTAATGACACGCCAGGAACGTTTACGGTTCTGTCGACGGATGGGACGCCGATCCCCAATGTGAAAGTTGAGCCTTGGCATTATCTCAGTTCGAATGGCGCTTATGGCATTGTTCCTGACTCATTGTGCCGGTTGATGGCGGCAACGACTGATGAAGAAGGCCATGTCCAGGTTTCCAGTTTCGATCGGCAGAAGATGTTGAATCTCCATGCCAGTAGCACGGAACTGGGGACTCAGGAAATTCGGATTCCTTCCGGCGCACCTGGGATGGACGTGCACAACCTGGTGATGCGGTCCGTGGGGCAGGTGAAGGGACACCTGACTGCGGACGATCCCGCGCGATTCAAGGGACTGGAACTCTATCTGACTTCGGCACAGGACTTGAATTCAGGTGTTGCCAGAGTTCAGGTCGACGAAGACGGCAATTTTGAGGTGCCGGCGATGGCGACGGGTGAGTTGCAGGTCGAGATGCAAGAACCATCTGTTGATGCGACCAGTCTGCCTCGAATCCCGGAACGAATGTTGGTCCTGGAAGGGCAGACCCTCGATTTCGAAATCCACTTTGAGCCGTCAATTCTAGTTGAGGGTGCGATTGTCACTAAAGACAAAGAAGCGCCTGTTCCCGGTGCCGAGATTTCCATCGGCTATGGGACTTGGCGCCAGAGTGTCCTCGTACGCTCCGATGCGGATGGCCGGTACAAGGCTCGCGTTCTGGCCGGGTCCGTGAGAACTCATGTGGTTATGATGCCGAAAGAATTTGTGAACTATCAACAGATTGGCGAGCCCTGGAACGAGCGGATCCAAGTTCCCGACGACAGTGACACGCCGTTTCAGTTACCCACTGTTCGCCTGGAAAAGCTGATTGAAGTGAAGGGCACGGTCATCTTGTCGGACGGTAAGTTGGCGAAAAAGGCCCAGATGTTCGGACAGGCTGGCAACCGCCGGTATGGATTCTGCCAGACGAACGACGATGGCGAATTCACGATGCTGCTACCGGAGAGCGTCAGCCTGGATAAGATCCGAATCAGACTCGAAGGCGAGCCTGAATCACGCGACTGCGAAATCGTGAAAACGAAACCGCTGACGTTACAGGTACAGTGAATGGTTGTCGTGCGACAAATTTAGTTGTCAGTACCCGGCCTGGTCGCTTCCATCAATCCTCGCATGTAACCATACGCGAACAGACGCCCCAGCATCGTATATCCGGGCTCGCCATCGTCTTCGCCGTACAATTGCGGAACGTGGTCGGGTCGCATAGGGCCGTCGAAGCCGATTTCGTGATAGGCGCGCATCGCTTCAGCCATATTGGTCGGGCCATTGTCGTGAAATGTTTCGGCGAAGGATTCGGGAGTGCCACGAACGTCGCGGAAGTGCACGTACTTGATATGACGTCCCAGTCGTCTGATCGACGCTGGAATATCGACATTCATTGTGGCGAACGAACCCTGACAGAAGCAGATCGCATTGCTGGGACTGGGGACAAGATCCACCAGTCGTTCAAAGTTTTCGACCGAGTTCATGATCCGCGACTTGCCCAGCAGTTGCGGCAGCGGCGGATCGTCCGGATGCATGCACATCGTGACGCCGCAGTCTTCGGCGAGCGGAATCAATTGTTGCAACATCCCTTTCAGATTCTTCCATAATTCGTCTGCCGAGATCGTTACGTTCGAAATCGGTGCGTCGCTACCGTTCAGCGACATGGCTCGCTGAACCTCGGCCAGGCTGAAAGCGGTCACTTTGGCGCCGCCACGTTCGGGGGCATTCAGTTGAGTGCGCACCCAATCAGATCCCGCCATGAAGTTGTAACAGAGCAGTGAAATGCCGGCCTGTTTCATGTGGCCTAGTAACGTCTTCATCGCGGCCAGGTCGGTCCCGTCATCTTGGCCGATCTTGATTCGTTCAATCGGCAGATACCCTTCGATGACGGACAGCCGCATGCCGAACGACGCGATCCGATCACGTTCTCGCAACAGGTCATCCAGATTCGTTCCGGGATACCGCCCGACGACGTCGGTTACGCCGCACTGCGCGGCAAGCGTCAGGTTTTGGTCGGATATCGGCGTCAGTACAGTACCCAGTCGCATCATGTGGTCAGGACCTCTTTCGTGGCAGTTTGAACGCGATCAAACAGTGGCGATTTCCAAATCCCCGTTTTGCGGCCCCAGAACTTCAGCAGGACGTTCAGCGTCGCAAAACCATAGGTGACACTGCGACGAAAATTGATACTCGATGCTTCGTCGAAATAGCGCACGGGAACGGGAATGTCACCCAGCTTGAATCCGAAATGTACGGCTTGAGCCAGAAATTCGCTGTCGAATACGAAGTCGTTGGAGTTCTTCAAGTAGGGAATCGTTTCGAGCACTTCGCGGCGATAGGCTCGAAAGCCGCTGTGAAAGTCGCCCAGGTTCTGGCCGAGAGCGACATTCTCGGTCAGCGTCAGACAGCGGTTCGCGATGTACTTCCACGGCGGCATTCCGCCCGCCAGCGCTTCACGACGAGTTCGAATACGGGACCCCATCACAAAATCGCAGATACCCAGGCGAATGATTTCGATCGCTGCCGGAATGACTCGACTGTCGTACTGATAATCGGGATGGATCATCACGACATAGTCAGCACCATTCTCGAGGGCGCGCTGATAGCAGGTCTTCTGGTTGCCGCCGTAGCCCAGATTTTTCTCGTGTCGGATAACGGTCAGACCCAGCCTTTCTGCGACTTCGACGGTGTTATCCTTGCTGCAATCGTCGACCAGGATAATTTCGTCGACCGAGCCTGGCGGAATATCGGCTACGGTCCGTTCCAGCGTGCGCGACGCGTTATACGCGGGCATCACGGCGATCGTTTTTCCCAGTTTTGAACCGGACAGGTGTTGAGGGACAAGCAATTCCAGATTGTTTGGTGTCGCAGTCACGGTTCATCTACTAAAGAGATCGGAATTGCTTGATTTGAACGTCTTCTTGCACCTTGAAAAAAAAGATTTTAGCCACAGAGATCACAGAGTTGGAACCAGAGCGTTTTGATAATCTCTGAGCTGCTGGATCGGATCCGAAAGATGGGATCCTTGACCACAACCAAACCGCTTTCGGATGCACTGGTTGTCTGAAGACAGCCAACCAGTGGCACCTCATACACGCTAACGACACGACAATTTCAGTGTCCTTCTTTCTTCCCTCTGTGATCTCTGAGATCTCTGTGGCTTAGAATCTTTTCTTCCAACCGCTTCAGCATTATGAACAGATGGCATTTCACGGTCGACCAACTCAGGACCGAACTTCCGACGATTTCGGTTGTCTGTTAGAATTGCGAGACTGGGGTCAAACGTGGAATAGAACGCCCACTTTGACTCTGCTGATGAGGCCGCGAAAGGAAGACCATGCGCAACGAATCGGAAATCCCATTTGCCGACAACCCTTTTTCCATCCCGGTTGCTGACCGATTGAAGCGGTTGCCACCCTATTTGTTCGGCAAAATCAACAAGTTGAAGTACCAACAGCGCGTCGCCGGTGTCGACGTGATCGATTTGGGAATGGGAAATCCGACCGACGCCCCTGATCCACAAATTACCGAAAAAATGAAGGAAGCGCTGCTGGAACCGAAGAACCACCGGTATTCGGTCGCCAACGGCATTGCCAGTCTGCGTCGTGAAGTCGCCAAGCGGTACGACCGCAAATACGGCGTCAAACTGAATGGCGACGATGAAGTGATCGCCTGCCTGGGCTCGAAGGAAGCGTTTAGTCACATGTGCCTGGCACTGATGGGTCCCGGCGACACGGCCATTGTCCCGGCACCGACCTTTCCGATTCACGCCTATTCGGTGATGCTCGCATCGGGCAATGTGATCGCTCTCGACGTTCGCGATCCGTCCGAATTCCTGCGAAATGTCGCCTACACATGCGAACATCTTTATCCCAAGCCCAAGCTGGTCGTCGCGAACTTCCCGCACAATCCGTCAGGAACCTGCATCGAGCAGAAGTTCTTCGATGAACTGGTCGTGCTGGCGAAGCGCTACAAGTTTCTGGTCATCAGCGATTTTGCCTACGCCGACATCTGCTATGACGGCTATCAGGCCCCTAGCTTTCTGGCCTCACCCGGTGCTATCGACGTCGGTGTCGAAATGACGACGATGAGTAAGGGATTCAGCATGGCGGGTTGGCGTATCGGCTTCTGCTCGGGTAACCGAGAGATGGTCCGTGCGTTGGCGACCATCAAGGGGTATTACGATTACGGCATCTTCCAAGCCGCTCAGATCGCCGCGATCATCGCGATGCGGAACTGCGAACCGGCGGTCGACGCGATCGCCAAGGAATACCAAATTCGCCGTGACGCGCTGGTTGATGGACTGACTCGTATCGGCTGGGACATTCAAAAACCAAAGGCGGGAATGTTCGTCTGGGCGAAGATCCCCGAACCGTGGGCTCAAATGGGGTCGATCGAATTCTCGATGAAGCTGCTGCAGGAAGGCGGAGTCGCCGTCAGCCCTGGCCGCGGCTTCGGCGAAGAAGGAGAAGGCTATCTGCGATTGGCCATCGTCGAAAACAGCCAGCGCCTGCGACAAGCCGTCCGCCAGATCCAGACCTGCTTGAAAGCCGAAGCCGCCCCCGCGGCGTGATCGGTCTGCAAGGTTGATCACGGAATTTGGCCGAAGGCCTCGCCAATTTTGAACGTATCGTGGATCTCGCGCTAGCGCGGACCGGATTTGTAGGAATACAATCGCACTCTGGCACGCAGCAGTTTCTCTGTCGGCAGACTGCGTTCGTCCACCACGATCCCGTTCATATCCTCGAAGCTCGCGGGCGAGTTGCTGCTACCGCAGATTGGACAACTGCCAACGTCAACGACGTCATTGCTGGCGTCGAGCACGATCTAGTCATCCGGGTGATAACCGGAATGGTGGCGGAGGTGCACGTTGTTTTTGTATTGGGTTCGACGAGCCGCTTCACGCGCCGGTCGCACAACATTGTCCCAAACCTGAAAGCAACCCCAGCAGGCGAGCAGACAAGTGCCGACGGCGACCGTAAAAGTGGGCAGGTCGATTATTCGCATCAGTCTTTGTGGCGGTCTCATCTCAGACCCTTGCTCAGATTCCACCAGCTCAATGCGAGTAAACCAGATCGAGCGCCGGAAGATTGTGATCGCCGCGAAGGATTTCTCCCCCCAGGCGTTCCATTTCGAAGGCACGGATCCATCGATCGTCAGAACGCAAGCGATGTGCAACCTGAGTCACGGCGTTGATCACACCGTACATTGAAAAATCAGCGGCTTCGTCGAACGCGGCTTGGATATCCGATTGTTCTTCGTCATCGATCAAGCCCTGCGCGGACAGCTGGCACAAGAATTCATAGGGCGTGATCACCATCTGTTCCGTCGTCGCACGAAATCGCGCGAGATCCAGATCGACGCCATCACCGCTGAATGAGCGATTGATGACGTGCGTGATCTTCAGCCGCCAATCGATCGGCGCGATTTCGGATCTCATGTTCGTGTACGACTGGCCCTGTTCACATTCGAGCAGAGCACCGTTTTCACAGGACACTCGGAACAGCCTCGTACAGGCCAATGTTTGCACATTGCCGGTTTCAAAGTTTTGAAGGAAGAATCCGGCATTCACCGTGTCACCAACGGCGAGATTACGGCCAAGATCTCGTGCCATCACGGACAGGTGAAGTTGCCCGTCGCATTCGCGGCAATGATCGACACGAAACTTCCAGGGCAAATCACGAAGTGTTTCGACGACATGATTCAGGAGATCGAGGTTGTTCACCGCATGGGGAGCGACGTTACGTTCACGTTTCGTCAGAGCGTCGCGTATATCCGGACGGCCCTCGCCGTCGGCTGATTGAGAGTACGTCGGAAACGGCAACAGCGAGTAGTTCATCACAACCTCCTCTGGCTGAGCAACACGAATTCGACCGCTGCATCAGAAAACGCGGTGCATCGATTTTCACGGTGCGACGAAAGGCAGTCAAACAAGATCTTGGAATAACGCCACTTTCGTCCAACGCGGCCGAAACCCGGAGCCTTCACGGGGACAGTCCGGACAGTCGCACGCCATGGTTCTAATCAATGTGCGGGAGATGAATCTCGACGCCAAATCGAGGCGCGATGTCCAGCAGTAATCGAATCTCGCTCTCGGTAGGAGGTGGTGTTGTTGTCGTGCCTTGAGCAAGTTGAACACCACATTCAAAGAACATTTGCTCCAGACCAGCAGGGGCGACCGAGATGATCATTCGGGCAGACTTGCCTGACTCATTCTTGAAGCAATGAGGCGTGCCGACAGGCATATTGGCGAACGTGCCCGCCGTCGCAACGATGCGAGTTTCTCCGATCTGAAAGGTGATCTCACCTTCCAGAATATAGAATGCTTCCTCTTCTCGACTATGTGTATGCGGCGGCGGTCCACCACCGGGAGGGACAACTGCCTCCCACATGGCATAAGCCCCATTCGTCTCGTCACCAGTCGCAAGAAAGCGATAGATGTCTCCGACCACGGCTACAGTTCGGCCTTCAGAAGTCGGACGCACGAGAGGGGTGCGGAGGTTGTTCATAAGAAACCTCACGTTGTTCACAGTACGCCACATCAGAAGCCCGCGCGGACTTCAACAAGACTATCGCGGATCAGATACGATGCGAACGGCGTAATCCTGTGTTGCTGGAGAATTCTACCAGGCCAACGCAACAGGCCCGACCGCGCACTATGTACAGCACGCGATCGGGACTGTGGGGAGTCGTCGACAATTCATCAGCATTCAGGCGATTCTGAGCTCATGAACCAATCGGTTAGCTACGTACCTGATCAGCTCACCGGACTTGCACGGCCTGAACTTGCTTGATGGCTTCAATCGCGGCTTCTGCACCACCCACTTCACTCAGGAATCGCGCTGCTGCCTGCAGTGTGCTGAAATCAGCAGCGGCTCGTGTTCCGCCGCCCGACTTCCGGGTGCTAAACTTGCGACCGCCACCACGGCGCGAGGAACCAATCCCCATCTTCTTGCGACAGGTATAGAACGCGACTGAAAAGCTGTTCTTGTTGATCTTCATGCCTGGATGCTTAGCGACAATCGCATCTGCAACTTCTTTGCTGCTGGCCTTTGGATTGGCTTTCAGCAGTTCACGAATTGTTTCCGACATGTTGAAATCAGCGTTTGCAGCTTTCTTGGCCATCATTTGTCTCCTTGAGGTTACGGGGCAAAGCAAGATCGAAGCATGATATAGTTCTGATGTCAAGTTGCACAGCAATAGATTGGAAGATTATGAAAAGTAATTAGCCACCTATGCGACTTCATTCACCTGTTCGATAACATCAGACGTCGCATCGACTGATGATGTCAGACCGAATTACCCGGCGAATAAATCGATGGTTGTCACTCACTTCATCTCCGGTTACAGAATGTCTTAGGCGTTTTGACACACCTCGCCGTGTGGACTTCCTTTGTCTTTTCGGGCCAGTAAGCTGATATTTGACGCGAAAATCCGTTGCCACCACGCGGACTGCTTCGAAACGAGGCGCTTCAGCGATCGCGCAGCATTGGGCTGTCCGGTGACTGTCAATTAGTGCAATTAAATGCGACGACAACTGAACAGCCTTGACTGAGTTGCGACAGTAAGAGTTCAATTGCCGCCGTTAGACAGAGTTCTCACATCCTTAAAACTCGTATCTGCGCGCAATGGACTTGCTATGCGCGAAAGTGTCCATTTATGCACCGTAGTACACCATTTCTAACCAAGATTTAAGTCTTTCGGTGTCGTCGGAGATTTCATCGACGATTCAGTCGGTGACAAACCTACAATTGCTGCGGCGATAGAGCTGTACCATTGGTGCTTGAATGCTCTTCGCCGACATTCGGGCGGGAACACGCTGTGCCTAAGTGAGTCGTCCGCACCCACTTGCACAAGAGGCTGAATCTGTCGGTAGCATCGGTCAAACTCAGCAACAACATCAAGCCATCTATGGCGACATTTTGCCTTGGTACAGGCTTCTCCACTGGAATGTTTGGCTGGCACACCCTCATTTCTGCGGGTGCAGCGACGACTAACAAAATTCAGTGGCCCGAATGCAAAAAAAACGACTCGGAAAAATGCGACCGCTCGACGACCAAGCGAAGCCGTCGGGAAGCAAGCAAATCGAGTCTTCATCAAAATGGAGCGTTTACCCCGATCTGTCCGTGCGATTCCAATATATCAGTTTCGTAATAATTGAACAGCGTCGGAGGCGGAATTCGTCGGCGAACAGTCCTGATCGGATGCCCTTCGGGATCCCTTACATCCAGCGCGCTTCTCATCGATTTCGATGCCTGATACGATCGCAGAACTGCAGATTGTATTGTCGAGTCCGTTGGCGGTCGCAATGGATGCGGCAGTTTTATCACTGCACGAGACGCACACCACGGGCGCGAGATCATTGGCTGGAATTGGCAAGGAATACGATAATGGCGGCGGCAAATCCCTTCGAAGCAGAGTCTGTTCTGAAGACCAGTGGTGGCGAGTTCAAATATTTCTCGTTGCCGAAGCTGGCGGCGAAGGGATTCAATCACATCGATACGCTGCCATTTTCAATGCGTGTCCTGTTGGAAGCCTGCCTGCGTAACGTCGACGGTTTCCTGGTCAACGAAGAGCATGTCGCTCAAGTGGCGAACTGGGATGCCGCCAAGCCTCAACCTGTCGAAATCCCGTTCATGGTTGGCCGTGTGGTCTTGCAGGATTTCACGGGTGTCCCGGCGGTTGTCGACATGGCTGCCTTGCGCGACGCGATGATCCGCATGGGCGGCGACCCGAAAAAGATTAATCCACTGGTTCAGTGTGACCTGGTCATCGATCACTCTGTCCAGGTCGATTACTTCGGGTCCGATGATTCGTTGCAGCAGAACGTCGACCTGGAATTCAAACGTAATCTCGAGCGTTACCAATTGCTGCGGTGGGCTCAGCAAGGTCTGAGTAATTTCCGAGTCGTGCCACCGGCAACAGGAATTGTCCATCAGGTTAACCTCGAATATCTCGCGAAAGTGGTGCTGACCAAGAATGGAGTGGCTTATCCCGACAGCCTCGTGGGAACCGACAGCCACACTACGATGATCAACGGCCTGGGAGTGGTCGGATGGGGCGTGGGCGGGATTGAAGCCGAAGCGGTTATGCTCGGCCAACCGATCTACATGTTGCTGCCCGAAGTCGTCGGCTTCCGAGTGAGTGGCAAGCTGCCGGAAGGAACCACTGCAACAGATCTGGTACTGACCGTCACTCAGATGCTGCGTAAGCACGGCGTCGTTAACAAATTCGTCGAGTTCTATGGTCCGGGACTTGATGCCATGACTCTCCCCGACCGGGCGACCCTGGCGAACATGGCGCCCGAATATGGCGCAACGATGGGATTCTTTCCCGTCGACGACGAAACCCTGCGTTTCATGCAGCGCACGGGCCGGACCAAGGCGGAAGTGGAACTGGTCGAAGCGTATTACAAAGCCCAAGGCCTGTTCCGCACTGCCGCGTCGCCCGAGCCGCGATTCACTTCGAAGCTGGAACTCGATCTGTCGACGGTCAAAGCGTCGATGGCCGGTCCCAAACGCCCACAAGATCGTGTGTTATTGAGCGATATGAAAGCGTCGTGGGAAAAAGAACGCAGCACCAGTTTCGGACATCCGATTCCTGCCGGCCCTGTTGCCGTGAAGGGGAAGGATTGCCAGATCGGCGATGGAGCGGTCGTGATTGCCGCGATCACCAGTTGCACGAATACCAGCAATCCCTCCGTCATGTTGGGCGCTGGATTACTGGCTCGAAATGCCGTTGCTAAAGGACTGTCCAGCAAGCCTTGGGTCAAGACCAGTCTGGCTCCAGGCAGCCGTGTCGTCACTGAATACCTGGCCAAATCAGGATTGGACAAATCGCTCGATCAACTCGGATTCAACACCGTGGGCTACGGTTGTACGACCTGTATCGGCAATAGTGGACCCTTGCCCGACGAGATCTCGCATGCCGTGTCGGACGGAGACTTGGTTGTCTCCGCAGTGCTCTCCGGCAATCGAAATTTCGAAGGCCGAATCAACGCTCAAGTGAAAGCGAACTACCTGGCCAGCCCGCCGCTGGTCGTGGCCTATGCGCTGGCGGGCACGACCGATATCGATCTGACCACCGAACCACTCGGCAAAGACAAGGCAGGTAAAGATGTTTACCTGAAGGACATCTGGCCAAGCTCGCAAGAGATTGAATCCACGGTCGCATCGTCAATTACGCCTGAGATGTTCGCGTCGGAATACAGCCATGCGGCGCTTGGACCCGTGGAATGGCAACAGATTACGGGTGCGACGGGCCCGCTGTACAAGTGGGACGAAAAGAGCACTTATGTCCAGGAGCCTCCGTTCTTTATCGACATGCCGCCTCAGCCCAAGCCGATTCAAGGCATAACCGGCGCAGTCTGTTTGTTGTCCGTCGGCGACTCGGTCACCACAGACCATATCAGCCCGGCCGGTTCGATTAAGGCGAGTTCACCGGCGGGAATCTTCCTGCAGTCGAATGGCGTGACTCCGCTCGATTTCAACAGCTATGGAGCCCGTCGCGGCAATGACCGAGTGATGACGCGCGGCACCTTTGCCAACATTCGTTTGCGAAACCTGCTGTGTCCTGGCACGGAAGGTGGCGTTTCGAAGTACTTCCCGACCGGCGATCAGATGTCGGTCTACGAAGCGGCGATGAAATACAAAGCCGATGGAACCCCACTGGTCGTCCTGGCAGGTGCTGAGTACGGCACCGGATCATCACGCGACTGGGCGGCCAAGGGAACGTATCTGCTTGGCATTCGAGTCGTCATCGCAACCAGTTTTGAACGTATTCACCGTTCAAACCTGGTGGGCATGGGCGTGTTACCATTGCAGTTCCGACCAGGCGAAAATCGCGAATTCCTGGGACTGGATGGCACTGAAACATTCGATGTGCAACTCGATGACAACCTTAGGCCGCTGCAGGCGATCGAAGTCATGGCCACGAAGCCTGACGGCACTGCGATCCATTTCGTTGCCACCTGCCGCATCGATACGCCGGTGGAAGTCGAGTACTACCGCAACGGCGGCATCCTGCACAAAGTGCTGCGTGATTTGCTGAAGAACTGAACCGCGATCGTCAAACACGATAACGAAGAGCCAGCAGGCAAATCCTGCCGGCTCTTCGTTAGGCAATCATCGTTCCTTGGTATTCTCGCTGAATTCAATCGCGTCACCTGCCAGTCGAGTACGCCATTCCGTTTCCAACGCGCGAGCCGTATCGCTATTCTGAACCCAACTCAATCGCGAACCCCGCCGACCCGCGGCCGGGTCACTCGCCGGGCTTTGGCCAGTTCAGATGGCGATGCAGGAAGTTGTAGGTGCCCTGGCCATTGATCGTGTGCGGGCCGTTGAAGAACTCAATCTCCGTCTTGTCGCCGATTCCCAGTTTGTTGTAGTGCCTTCGTACTTTGGCATATTCGTACGCGACCCATTCATCAATCCCGACACCGTCGTCGTGGCCACGTTCCACCATGAAGGGCCTGGGCGTCATCAGCATCGACAATTCGGCATAGTTCGCGACATGCCCCATGTTCCATTCGAAGATTTCGTATTCGGGGGTAAACACATAGGCGAACGGCACGTCAGTACTGGCGTTCTTCGAAACCCATTCGTTGTAGTCGGCAGAGCAGATCGAAAGACAGTAGCCCGGCTGACCTTCGCGTGGAGGTAGGAACGGCGGAACTCGCACGGCCGTCTTACCACCGTAGGAAAGACCATAGAAGGCCAGCCGACTAGAATCGACGCTTGGCAGCGATGCCAGCCACTTCAATGTCACCTGATGCTGAGGGATGATGTAGCTAAACAACGAACGTCCGAGCGGATTCGATTTCCGCTGAAGGGTGCGGAACAGGTCCTGCCCGCGGTACGGGTTTTGAGGTGCGTAGGTAATGAATCCGCGTTTGGCCAATTCGGCCGCGAAGCTTTTATAGTATTTGTACCCGTCGGCCGGTGGCCCCGAGATCGTGTCTTTGGGAACCCCCTCCAGTCCGTGCTGACACACGACGACGGGTCGCTTTTCACCCGGCTTGATTCCTTTGGGTAACAGCAGAATCCCGCCGGCGACCACATCGGGATAGACGTCCAGCATCACCTCGTAGCCGTTGTATTCCTTTTCGTCGTAGACCTGCCGCGTTCGCGGATTGAGCGGCATTGTGGGGTCGGGCAACTTGCCAATCAATTCCTGATAAACGTGCTCCCGAACTTTCTCGACGGATCCCATCCATTTGTCGAGCGTCGATCGGTCGATCTGAGAGAACAGCTTGTCTCTCGTCTTGTAGGAATGCCGCAATAGCTTCTGGGTGAACTCGACGGCTTCACTGACTTGTCGTTGCTGAATTGCGGAATTGTCGAGTGCCGTCGCCAGCCGAACAGCAGGTTGCTGAACGTCGAGGCTGACATTTTTGATGCCCGCAGCATGGGCCAAAGCGGTCAGGCTGGCAGCACTCGCATTCACGCCTTTTCCGTCCGAGCCGCTGACCACCAACTGAATGCGGTCGCTTTTATTCAGCTTGTCGTAGATCGCTTTCGTTCGCTGGAATTCGGATGTCACCGCAGCCAGGTCGGCGGTCTTGATTTGACCTGGTGCGGCGCCGCCTCGATGTCCCGGCTTAACCGGCAACGGCCCTGTGGTTTCGGGAACCGTACACGCTTCGATGATCAGCGGCCGCGGCGCGATCATGCCAGCAATCTCGGCATCGCCGAATTCGGTGAGCTGTCGCCAGACGTTGCGATCGATCGGTTCGTCCCACACACGTTCACGCGGTTGGAAATACCCGCTGACCAGGACCGATCCGATGCGTGGGTCAAGTGCCGCGCTATACATGGCAATTTGACCACCGTCACCCACACCCGCAACACTGATGGGAAGTGACTTGCCGGCTTCGGCATTCAGTCCCGTCAACAGGTCAACAGCGGCGAGCACCTTTTGAACCTCGTAACCAATCACGTGCCGGCCCAGTTCAAAGGCAGATCGATAGACCCACTCACGATTGGATTGATTGGTCAGCGCGATTTCGGGGTTGCCCGCAAAATCGTCGTCACGACTGATCAACGTCGGAATGACCACCAGAAAGCCGTTCTCGGCCATTTTCTGAGGCAACTGGGATGCGGCTGCCGAATCGCCAGGTGTGGCACCCGCGTAGACATCGGGTGTCCAGCGCGCGTCCGGAAGAGCGATCAGCATCCCTTTCCATTCCGGCACCGCCGGCACCAGGACAAGTCCCTCTGCTGTCATGCCGGGCAAGACGGGCCACCGGTTCAAATGGACCGAGTATTTCCCAGTGGAACTCGCCGAGGCGGGTGGCATTGGCAATATAAATCGAATCTTGCCGACTCGCGCATCAACAGCGCCAATGTTTGTGCGGAACTTGTCTCGATAAGGACTAAGGCTGGCCTCGTACGCTTCGAGGCTGCTGGTGTCACGTTTCCAGCGAGATTCTCGCTGCTCGCGGGCGGCCGCAATTTGTTTCAGAGAAAAGCGATCGATTCCCTGCACCATCCACTCGTCGAGCGGCTTGTCGATCTCAAGGAGTGTAGTTCCTTCCATCGTGGGAGGTTTGACTTGTGCCAACGCCACTTGGGGCACACAACCGACGGCCAGCATCAGGACGAACCAACGCATGTCGATCTCCAGTTAGACTGCCACAAACGCGAATAGTCAGTATGGATCAGCTCACGATCTGTTCATTGATTCCAAGCTATTAGAACTCGGTTGGATTGTCATTCGTTGCGGACGTGCCAACGTTCAACCTCGTACTCAGGTCGAGGTTCGACCTAACAACTGATCGACGGCCGCCCCAATATCCGGACACTTCATTAACGACTCGCCGACCAGAATCGCACGCGCGCCGCCAGCTTTCACTCGATCAATATCTGCTCGCGTTTTGATCCCGCTCTCGCTGACCAATAGTGACGTCGTCGGAATGTTTGCCGCCAGGCGAGTGGTATGATCCAGATCGGTGACGAATGTCCGCAAATCGCGATTGTTAATGCCCACCAAGGCGGGTTCAAGTTTCAGGACGCGATCGAGGTTCTCGGCGTCGTACAACTCGATTAATGATTCCATACCGAGCTCCGATGCGTAGAAGTACAGGTCCCGCATCTCGCAGTCGTTCAGACACTCGGCAATCAACAGAATGCAATCGGCACCGGACGCACGGGCTTCGAGCACCTGATATCGGTCGATAAAGAAGTCCTTACGCAGCACTGGTATTTCGACTACTTGACGGACTGCCTTCAAATAGTTGAGATGCCCCTGGAAGAAATGTTCGTCCGTCAGAACACTCAGGCAGTTTGCCCCGTGTCGTTCGTATGTCTTCGCGATCTGCACAGGATCAAAATCGTCCCGAATTGTGCCTGCGGACGGCGATCCTTTCTTCACTTCGGCAATCAACCCGATATCGGGAGCGGAGTGCAATGCTCCGGCGAAATCGCGAACAGGTGGCGCATTTTTCAACTGATCAAGCAGCAGCGGCACTGGTCGCAACTGCTTCGCTTGGGCAATCTCACCGCGCTTATGTTCGATGATCCGGGTGAGGACATTTGGGCCGATTTGTGTGGTCATGGCAGGAGCGGCTTTGGCGAGGATCGGGCGGTAGGCCAACATCTTACCGCTGACAACCCCTTCACGAAACCCGCCGCCTGCGGATTGCCACACTCGCGTCAATTCCAACTTCCAGATGGCTCGGGTAATCTACGCATCCCGCGATCCGAGTCCGTCATGCTGATCGAGACTTCGCTGGTCGCAGGATCTTCAACAGATGGCGATCTGAACGGATCCCCGCAGTGACAACAGCAGTTCAAGTTGAGAGGAAGCGGATTTTTTATGGCACAGGGTAACGTGCTGGTCGGTCAATCCGGTGGACCGACATCAGTGATCAATTCGTCGTTGGCAGGCGTGGTCGAGGGAGCCAGAAAGTCCAAAGGGATCGGCCGTGTGTTTGGCATGCGGTACGGCATCGAAGGCGTCTTGAACGACTATCTGATTGACCTGGGCAGCGAAGCACCCGACGTGTTGAAGGGACTGCGTTCCACACCCGGTAGCGCGTTGGGGTCCAGTCGTCTGAAGCTGAAGGACGAGCACTTCCCAGCCGTGTTGAAACAATTGAAGAAGTACAATATCCGCTACTACTTCATGATCGGTGGCAACGACACGATGGACACGATCCATCGTGTGACGAAATACGCCACCGATCACGGGCATGAGATGGTCGGCGTGGGGGTTCCCAAGACGGTCGACAACGATCTGCATGGCACAGATCATACACCCGGCTATCCCAGTGCCGCGCGGTATGTCGCCCTGAGTGTCCTGCAGGCCGGTCTCCTGGCGCGCGACATGCAAAAGGTCGATCAGTTCGTGATCTTTCAATCGATCGGGCGCAGTGCGGGTTGGTTACCGGCAGCTGCCGCGTGTGCCAAATTCCACAAGGACGCTGCTCCGCACATCCTGTTGCTGCCGGAACGCGCCTTCAATCGCGACGCGTTTCTGGCCGCGGTGGCGAAAGCTCACAAGTCGCACGGATTCGTCAGCATCGTTTGTGGCGAAGGGATCACCAACGCTGACGGCACACCGGTGAGTGTTTCACAGACCAAGGACAAGTTCGGCAACGTCGAGTTTGGTGCGATGGGTGGGACCAGTGCGGCGATGATGTTGCATCGCATCATCGCCGACGAATTCGGCTGGCGCGGCGAATTCCAGGTCACAGAGTCGTTACCCATGTGCAGCGCGGATCGTGGCGTGAAACTGGATTTCGACGAGGCCTTTGCCTGCGGTCAACAAGCTGTCAAGTTGGCGTCCAAAGGGATCGGCGGCGTGATGGTGACCATGAACCGCGTCAACAAGCCTGGCCAAAAGTACGCGATGGATTTTGGTACGATCTCCCTGGCCGAAGTTGCGAATCACGAACGACCCATGCCCGATCACTTTATTACCAAAGACGGCTTTGGCGTGACCAAAGCCTTTCTGGATTACATCACTCCGTTGGTTGGTCCACTGCCTGGCTATTCCATGCTGGCGGCCAAACGCGCCAAAGCTTGAAAGTCGGGCAACCGGCCACGTATCGACACATTGAATTCTGACGAAGGCAAAGGAACCTGTTGTGATTGCAGATCGCGCTCCGTATTCGAACTACAACCTGATCACTGACATGATCGCCGCGGCAACCGTCATTCGCACTTTCGACACCAGTGTCGTGAAGGCCGCCGCAGGCCCGATCGTCAAGGCCGGTAAACTGTTGTTGACCGGAGAAGGCTCGAGCCGAATGTTCCCGGCGAAGAGTGCGATTGCGCACTCGCGTCGTAAGGGTTGGCCGTGCACTGTCATCACTGAAGCAGGTCGCCAGTCCCAGGAATATGCCCTGAACGGCTGGGCGGTCCTGGGAATGTCGAACTCGGGTCGAACGGCGGAAGTCATTCGGCTGTTCAACAGCTTGAAAGACGCTGGCAATTCGGCTCGATTCAGCCTGGCCGCCATGCCCGAATCGACGTTGCAATCCATGGCAGCATCCGGCCATGTCTTGAAATGTGGCAAGGAAGGAGCTGTTGCCGCGACGAAGAGCGTTGTCGAGCAAGCACTCTATTGCCGAGCTCTCGTCGAAGCCGTCGCAGGAGAAGAAACACTCGCTGGACGATTGTCGACATTGGCTGATCAATTCCTGGCAGCACTGACTTTGCCAGTCGACCTCGAAATCGCGAAAAAGCTGGCCGCCGCCAATTCAATCTATTTCGCCGGTCGAAACGATGGCGTTGCCGAAGAACTGACACTGAAGACGAATGAAATCACCCGCAAACGCGGCGACTATCTGGAAGGGACCTATGCGGTCCACGGTATCGAGGAATCGATGCAGGCCAACGATGTGGTGATCTGGATTGACCCATTCCAGGAATCCGAACAGAAGTTCCATGATGTGCTGGTGAAGGGCGTCGGAATGACTGTCATCGCCGTTTCATCGCGACCAACGATCTTCCCCACGATCCAGATCCCGGATGCCGGTGATTTGGCCCCATTCGTACAACTGGCTGCCGGCTGGAACCTATTGGTCGAAGCGGGTCTGCAACTGAACATCAACATCGACAAACCCGAACGAGCCCGAAAGGTCGGCAACGAATTCGTTGGCTGATCCAGGTTTCACTTCGATGTTAGATCACTTCCCTGCCGAAGGATGTCGATTGATAAATAAGTATTGATTTGTTCCAGTCGATGGGTACACTGGCAGGCGGACCTTTCGCTGTCCCGAGGAGAAGTCGATGTTCACTTTCCACGGTCGTTCCCCGCGATTTTGTGATCGAATTGCCCGCCGCGATTTCTTTCGGATCGGTGGACTGGCGATCGGTGGTCTGACGCTTCCTGGCCTGCTGCGGGCGGAACAGGCTTCGCAGGGGCGAGCGACCGGCAAGTCGATCATCAATATCTTTCTCGCAGGTGGTCCACCGCATCTGGACATGTTCGATCTGAAGCCAACCGCCCCGCGAGAGTTCCGGGGCGAATTCATGCCCATTCCGACGAACGTTCCCGGCATGGAAATCTGCGAACTAATGCCTGACTTGGCCAAAGTCGCCGATAAGTTCTCGGTCGTTCGCTCACTGACCGGCGTCCACGAAGAACATACTCCCAACCAAAGCGATTCCGGGTGGAGCGAACAGTCGCTGAAGAACATGGGCGGACGGCCGGGCATCGGATCGGTGATGTCAAAACTGTGGGGGCCGTCTCAGACCACCGAGCACGGTACGGCACCGACATTCGTCGACTTGACCGGTTGGACGAAGCCCGGCTTTTCGGGACAAGTCAATGCCGGATTCCGTCCCGATGGCGAAGGACGGCAGAACCTGAGTCTGAATGGCAGGGTCAGCCAGGAACGGCTTGACGACCGCAAGGCTTTATTGACCGGTCTTGATCGACTGCAACGGAGCGTCGATCACTCCGGCATGCTGACCGCCATCGACAGCTACACCGATCGCGCGGTGGGTATCGTCACCTCGGGAGAACTCGCCAAAGCGCTCGACCTGAAGCAGGAAGATCCGCGGCAACTTCAGCGATACGGCGTCACCAGAAAAAACAACATGGGCAACGATCGTTTTGTCCTGGCGCGCCGGCTGATTCAGTCGGGTGTCCGTTGCGTCTCGTTCTCATGGGGCGGTTGGGACACGCATAGCGACAATTTTGGTCAGATGCGTCGGCAATTGCCACCACTCAGTCAGGCATTGGCTGCCTTGATCGATGACCTGGAAGCACATGGGTTGCTCGACAGCACCATCATCATGATGTCGGGCGAGTTTGGTCGTACGCCACGCGTCAATGGCACGGCCGGTCGAGACCACTGGGCACGAGCATCGTCCTTCTTCCTCGCCGGTGGAGGAATGCGGCATGGTCAAATGATTGGCAAGACCAATCGCAACGGCGAAGAACCGATTGAACGACCAATCCACATTCAAAACGTGTTCCACACGGTCTATCAGCAGATGGGAATCGATTCCAACACGGTCGTGCTGACCGATCCCAACGGCCGGCCTCAATATCTGGTCGACGATCGCAAACTAATCACAGAACTCATGTGACCCGGCCGCGGGTCGGCGGGGTTCGCGATTGACTCGGGTTCAGAATAGCCATACGGCTCGCGCGTTGGAGGCGGGAAGTAAGCACTCGACGCGCGAACGACACACTTATTCGTAACCCATCATGCGACGCGAAGAAACCGCCTGTGGCGGACGGCCGCGGGTCGGCGGGGTTCGCG